>Ga0181529_10001694_pt1 | contig 27904 bp, 26 predicted proteins | sample PEATcosm2014_Bin_36_FD_119763 | JGI IMG/M metagenome (GOLD analysis project Ga0181529, IMG submission 119763) | Peatland microbial communities from MTU Mesocosm Facility, Houghton, MI, USA - PEATcosm2014_Bin10_30_metaG | ecosystem: Environmental > Terrestrial > Soil > Wetlands > Peat | place... | reverse complement strand
TGCTCGATTTCCTGGAGATCCTCGATGCGGACGACGACGAAGGAGGAGGCGGTGAAGCCATGTTTGATGGCGTTTTGAGCGGAACGGGACTTGCCCTCGGGGGTTTTGGGTCCGGTCGATTTGGCGGCGTTGGCCCGGTTGGCAGCGAGCTGTTCGGCGGATAGGGATTTGTGCGGCATGGTGCTTCCGATTTCAGCAGTAGCACGGGGGTGGGCGACGATCCGGAGCGATTGGCGGTAAGTGGTTGACGGGGAACGGAAAAAATCGCGGATTTCGGTCGTGACTGGGGCGCGGGCGTATACTGCAAAAGGGGACGACCATGAGCGCGGAGAGCCTTACGGAACTGATCGAGACGCTGACGCTGCCGGAGCAGGAGGCGGTGCGCGAGTTCATCGGCTATCTGAAGCGCCAGCCGGCTGGCGCCTCGCCGTTTCTCGCGGCCGTCGACGAATTCATCGCGCAGCATCCCGAGCTCCTGCGGCGGCTGGCCCAGTGACCGCTTATCCCACCGTCGACGAAATTGTCGCCGCCCACGCGCGGATGATCGCGCAGTTCGGCGGGTCCACCGGGATCCGCGATCGCGGCGCCCTGGAATCCGCCGCGGCACGGCCGCAAAGCGGCTACTATCAGGACCACATCCAGGAAGCCGCGGCACTGTGGGAAAGCCTGTCGCAGAATCATCCCTGTCTCGACGGCAACAAGCGAACCGCCGTCACGGTGGCGGCGGCCTTCCTGAAGGTGAACGGAATCCGGCTGGAGTTCGACGATGCGGAGGCCTACCAGTTCCTCATCGGGTTGTATGAGAGCGGGCGCATGCGATTCCGCGAACTGGAGACCTGGCTGCGCGCGCATGCCGCGCCCAGCCCCGGCGGCCCCCGCTCCTGATATTCTGGCCTCATGGACCAGGACCAACTGCGATCGTTGTTCGAGCAGGTGCGCGACGGCGCGGTAGATATCGACGCGGCGGTGGCGCGCATGCGGCACATGCCGTTCGAAGACCTGGGATTCGCCAAGCTGGACCATCACCGCGCGCTACGCCACGGCATGCCGGAAGTGATTCTGGCAAAGGGCAAGACGCCCGGGCAAGTGGCGGAGATCGCCGCGCGGCTGCTGGACAATGCGCGCAACGTGCTGATCACGCGCGCCGACGCCGCCTGTGCCGCGGCGGTGGCGGAACGGTTGCCCGAGTCGGAATATTTTCCGCTGTCCGGCTGCATCCGCTTCTGGCGCGACCGCTCCATCCGCGGCAAGGGCCGCATCGCGGTGGTGTGCGCCGGCACCAGCGACATCCCCGTGGCCGAAGAAGCGCAGGTAACCGCCGAGACCATGGGCAACGAGGTGGACTCCATCCAGGATGTAGGCGTGGCCGGCATTCACCGCCTGATGCACTTTCGCGAGCGGCTGACGGAAGCGCGCGTGGCGGTGGTGTGCGCCGGCATGGAAGGGGCGCTGCCCAGCGTGGTGGGCGGACTGGTTTCCTGCCCGGTGATCGCGGTGCCCACGAGCGTCGGCTACGGCGCCAGTTTCCATGGGCTGGCCGCGCTGCTGGGCATGTTGAACAGTTGCGCCAGCAACGTGACGGTGGTGAACATCGACAACGGCTTCGGCGCGGGCTATGTGGCCAGCTTGATCAACCGGCTGTAGCAGCGTCCCGCCTTACAGCGCCGGCACATCCATCCAGGCGCGGCGGCGCCAGGATTCCATGCCGATCTCGGCCAGTTGCACGCCTTTGGCGCCTTCCAGCAGGTCCCAGCGGAACGGCTCGTCCGTCACTACGTGGCGCAGGAACAGCTCCCATTGGATCTTGAAGGCGTTGTCGAAATTCCGCGCATCGTCGACGCGCTCCCAGCCTTCGAAATAATCCAGCGGGCTTTCCACATCGGGGTTCCAGACCGGTCGCGGCGTCGAGGCGTAGGGCTGCTTCCAGCAGTGGCGAAGACCGGCGACAGCGGTGCCTTCGGCGCCGTCCACCTGCAGCGTCAGCAGGTCGTCACGGCGCACACGGACGCACCAGGACGAGTTGAAGTGGGCCACCACGCCGCCCGACAGCGCGAAGGTGGCGTAGGCGGAATCGTCGGCGGTGCAGGGGTAGGGTGCGCCGGCTTCGTCCCAGCGCGTAGGGATGTGGGTGGCGCCCAGGCAAGTGACGGCCTCGACCGCGCCGAACAGATTGTCGAGCACGTAGCGCCAGTGGCACAGCATGTCGAGGATGATGCCGCCGCCGTCTTCTTTGCGATAGTTCCAGGAGGGGCGCTGCGCCGTCACGCGGTCTCCTTCAAAGACCCAGTAGCCGAATTCGCCGCGAACCGAGAGGATGCGGCCGAAGAAGCCCTCGTCGCGCAGACGGGCCAGCTTTACCAGGCCGGGAAGCCAAAGTTTGTCCTGCACCACACCGTGTTTGACTCCGGCGGCGCGGGCGCGGTGGTAGAGATCCATGGCGGTCGCGACGTCGCCCGATACCGGCTTTTCGCAATAGACGTGCTTGCCGCGGGCGATGGCCTGGCGCACGCAATCGGCGCGGCGGTCGGTGGTCTGCGCGTCGAAATAGACGGAGTAGGCGGGATCGGCGAGAGCGGCGTCGAGATCGGTGGTCCAGGGGGCGCCGCCGCAACTTTCGGAAATGGACTGCAGTTTGGAAGCATCGCGGCCCACCAGCAGCGGGCGCGGCAGAATGGAGTCGCCATTGTCGAGGCGGATGCCGCCCTGGTCGATGATGGCGGAAATCGAACGCCGCAGGTGCTGGTTCAGTCCCATGCGTCCGGTGACGCCGTTCATGATGATGCCGACGGTGTGGGTCATGGCTTCTCCGTGCACTGCGCGTGGGCGCCCGCGGGCAGCGGCGGCGCCTCAATGCCGGCGCGCGGCAGGGTGCCCTCGAGTTCCTGCCGCCAGTGGGCGACGTCGCCGGCCGGGCCGTAGCAGTAGATCATGCGCATGGGGACGGCGCCGGTGTTGGTGAGCTGATGAAAGACGCGCGGGGGAATGTAGACGGCCTGGCCGGCGGCGAGGTCGCGGCGTTCGTCGCCGAGACACATTTCGCCCGAGCCTTCGACGATGAAGTAGATTTCTTCCTGCTCCTGGTTGTGCCACGGCACCTGGCCGCCATTGGGCTCCAGGGTGACGTGGCCCATGGAAAAGGCAGTGGCCTGGATGGGGCTGGCGCCGCCCACCAGGTTCTGCGTGCGGCGGCGGGCGGGGTAGGTGCGGCCGGTGATTTCCGATAGGTCGGCGATGGTCATTGGAGCTCCGGAGTTCTTATGTGGGGAGGGTTGGTAAGCCGCCTGTTGAGTGCTGCTCTCGGCCCGCCGCTGACAGATCGAGCCGGGCTTTGCGCGTCGGAAGGCGGGTTGACAACCCGCAGCAGGTTAACAACCTGTCCCACATAAGCAGGTAGCGGCATCACGATAGTCCTAGCAGCTTCGCGGCGGTTCCGCTGAAGATGGCGGCGCGGTCGTCTGCGGGGATGTTCAGACCGCGGATGGACTCGATCATCTTCGGGATGCTGCCGATCTGGTGCGGATAATCGCTGCCGGCCATAATGTGATCGGCGCCGGCGAAATCGATGGCCAGACGAATGCATCGCGGGTCGAAATTGACGGTGTCGTAATAGAAGTTCTTCAGATATTCGGTGGGCGGCTTGGGGATGTTGGCGCGGCATTCGCTGAAGGCTTCGAAGCCGCGGTTCAGACGCTCGGCGAGATAGGGGATGGCGCCGCCCAGGTGGCACAGCGCCCAGCGAATCCTGGGGTAGCGTTCGGCCACGCCGCTGAAGACAATCTTGGCGGCGGCGAGCGTGGTGTCGCAGAGGAATCCGACCAGCGGCATCAGCCAGAAATCGGTCATGGCTTCCACGCCTACGGGGTGCGTGGGATGAATGTAGAGCACAGCGCCCAGATCGTTGGCGGCTTCGTAGATGGGCCAGAAGCGCGCGTCGTCCAGGCCGACGCCGTTGACGTTGCTGAAGAGCATGGCGCCGCGGAAGCCGAGGTCGCGGCAGGCGCGCTGCAATTCGGTGACGGAGGCGGCCGGGTCGTTGAGCGGCAGCGTGGCGAGCGCCGTGAAGCGTCCCTTCTTGGATTGCGCGATGGCGGCAAAAGCGTCGTTCACCAGGGCGGCGAAGCGGACGGCGGTGGCGGGTGTCTCCACATGCGTGCCGGGGGTGGTCAGCGTGAGCACCTGGGTATCGACGCCGTGTTTGATGAGCACCTGCTCGCGATACTCGATATCGCGATGGCCGGGGACGCAGATGTTGTAATCGCCGGGGTAGTAAATGCGCGGGTTGCCGTCGTCGTCGATGGAGACTTCGACGGCGCTCGATCCGGAGCGCAGGGCGTCCAGATAGGCGGGGGGATAGAAGTGGTTGTGAAAATCAATGATGGGCATTTGGTAGCGGACTTTCGATGCGCTTCGGGCGCATCCACAGGTAGTAAACAGGCAATCCTAACACGACGAAGAGAAGACCGGTAGCCGCGGGACCGGGGTCGGCGGCGATCTGCACGACGGCCACTACTACGGCGGCGATGGAAAACACCAGCGTCACCAGCGGGAAGCCCCAGACGCGGTATGGCGGCGCGTAGCCGGGACGGCGGTGCAGCCGGATGAGTCCCCCGGCCATGAGCGCGAAGAACAGCCATTCGGTGTAGACCACGCGGGTGAAGAGCGCGCGATACGTGCCGGTGAGCACCAGCACGGAGGACCAGATGGCCTGCGCCAGAATGGCGCGCGAGGGCGTATGGAAACGCGGGTGGATGTGCGCCAGCCAGCGGAACGAGAGGCCGTCGCCGGCCATGGCGAAATAGGTGCGCGGACCGGCCAGGATGACGCCGTTGAGCACTCCGAGCGACGAGAGAATCACCAACGCGGAGATGCCGGCGGCGCCGCGCGGTCCGGCCATGGCGCTGGCGGCGTCGGCGGCGACATATTTCGAGGCGGTCAGGCGGGCGGCCGGCAGCAGGTAGATATACGCCGCGTTGAGCGCGATATAACACGCGGTCACGGTGAGCGACCCGATGAGCAGCGCGCGCGGAATGGTTTTCACGGGATTGCGGGTTTCGCCGGCGGTATAGGTGACCATGTGCCAGCCGCCGAAGGCGAACAGCGCGGCGCTGACCGCCAGCACGAACTCGCGGAACGGCACCGAGGAGGGCGCGGCCGCGGGCGGATTCACGGCGCGCGCGCCGAAGATCGCCACCATCCCCAGCAGCAGCGCGATGGCCAGTACTTTGCTGACGGTGACGGCGGTCTGCAGACGGCTGCCCTGGCGGACTCCCAGGAAATTGAGGAACGAGAGCACCGCGATCGCGGCGATGGCGACGGCGCGGATTCCGGCGTCGCCCAGCGGCACGAAATAATCCACGTAGCGCGCGAAGATCACCGACGAAGCGGCGATGATGCCGGAATGCGCGCTCCAGAACATGGCCCATCCCCAGAGAAATCCGCAGGCAGGCGAGATGGTTTCCTTGAGGAAGACGTACACGCCGCCGGTGCGCGGATAGACCGAGGACAACTCGGCGCAGACCAGCGAGCCGAACAGCGTGAGGATGCCGGCCACGGCCCACACCGTGAGCACGCCGGCGACGGTGGGGACGTGGCGATTGATCTCGGCGGGCTGCACGAAGACCGACGCGCCGATGATGATGCCCACGATCATCGCCGTGGCTTGCAGCAAGCCGATGGGACGATCGAGCGCGGGGCTTTTGTCGGGCGTCGCCAAGGCGCGGCTACTTGGAGTTCAGATTCTTCTCGTAGAGCGCCAGGATGCGCTTGTATTCGTCGGCCCAACTGGCGGGACGCACGAAGCCGTGGCTTTCCACGGGGAAGACGGCCAGTTGCCAGTTCTCCTTGCGCAGTTCGATGAGGCGCTCCACCAGGCGGACGGTGTCCGAGAACTCCACGTTGTTGTCCACCATGCCGTGGCAGATGAGCAGCGCGCCTTTGAGTCCCTGGGCGAAATAAATGGGCGAGGAGCGGCGGTAGGCTTCGGCATCGGTCTGCGGCAGGTTGAGGATTTCGGCGGTGTAGCCGTGGTTGTAGAGCGCCCAATCGGAAACCGGGCGCAGCGCGGCGCCGGCAGCGAAGGTGTCGGGCGCGGTGAACATGGCCATCAGCGTGAGGAATCCGCCGTAGCTGCCGCCGTAGATGCCGATCTTTTTGGCGTCCACTCCATGGTTGGCGACGATATATTTGGCGGCGTCGACGGCGTCATCGAGATCCTTGCCACCCATGTGCTCATAGACGGCGGTGCGCCAGTCGCGGCCATAGCCGGCGGAGCCGCGATAATCGACGTCGACGATCAGATAGCCGCGCTCCATCAGAATGTGATTGAACATGTACTCGTGGTAGTAGCTGGACGACCACCACTTGTCGACGTTCTGCAGGTAGCCGGCGCCGTGGACGAAGACCACCGCGGGACCGCCTTTTTTGAACCCGGCGGGTTTGAACAGGCGGGCCGGAACCTTTACGCCGTCGCGCGCGGTGAACCAGACGATGGGCACATCGAGCCAGGGATACTGCGCGAATTCGGGTGAGGGCGAGGTGGTGAGCCGCTTCTGCGGAGCCATGGGGCGGTTATCCTGCAGGAACAGATCGGGCGGCTTGTTGGTGTAGGAATAGAGATCGACGAAGAGCGTTTCGTCGGGCGAAACGGTGGTGGTGTGCTTGCCGGGGGCCTGGGTGACGCGGGTGAGAGCGCCGCCATCGCCATCCATGGTGTAGAGATGGTTCTCGAAGGGGCTGTCTTTGCTGGCGGTGAGATAGAACTTGGACTTGTCGCGCGACTGGCGGACGTTGATGACTTCCCAATTGCCGGAGGTGAGGGCGCGCGGATCGCCGCCATCCCAGGAAACCGCGTAGAGGTGCTGGTAGCCGCTCTTTTCCGACTCGAAATACACTTCGCGGTCGTTCTTCATCCAGCCGAACGGACCGGCGCCGGCCGCTCCGCCGCCACCGAAACCGCCGCCACCACCGCCGCCCGGACCGCCGACCCAGGCGTCGTCATGCTGGTCGTTGAGGACGCGCGTTTTGCCGGTCGCGGGGTCGAGAGCCAGAATCCAGCGGTCCTTGAAATCGGCCGACCGCGCGACGATGAACGCTTTGCTGCCGTCCTCATTCCAGATGGGCTGGCCGAGGCTGACGTCGCGGTCGCCGGTGGCCGGCGGTGCGGCTTTCATCCCGTGGTCCACCCATTTCACGTCGCCCGTAGCTACGTCGATGATGGCCAGGCGGGTGGTGTTTTGCGGTTCGCCCACGTTGGAGCGGCCGTTCGAATCCTCCACGTAGCCGGTGTCGGTGATCCAAGTGGGGATGACGGTGTTTTTGGCGGCCACCGCGGGGGTCTCGTTCACCGTGGCGATGACGTACTTGCCGTCGGGAGTGAGCTGCAGCGCGCCGGCGGTTTGCCGCGCCTGCAGGTTGAACGGCTTGCGCTGCGGCGGTTCTTCCTTGCGCCGGGCCGCGGCGGCGTCGCGCAATTCGGCGCGGTCGCGGACGATTTCGAAGAGCTCTGCCTGCTCCTTCTTGAGGGCATCCTGGCTGGCGCTGCCGGTGGATTGGTTGGCGCCCGCAGCGGCATCGCCGCCCCGTCCACCACCCTGTCCGCGGCCGCCGCCTTGTCCGCCCCGTCCGCCGCCCTGTCCACCGCCTCCACCGCGGCCGCCGCGTCCACCGGCAGCACCCGCCGCGGCGGTAGCCGTATCGGCCGCCGCGCGGATGTCGGTCATCTGCTCCAGCATGCCGGTTTCCAGCGACTGCACGTAGAGATTGCCGCCGCGGATGTAGGAGATGCGCTTGCCGTCGGGCAGGAAATGCGGATTCGATTCCACGTCGGTGGTCTTGGTGATCTGGCGCAATTTGCCGCCGGCGTTGTCCTGAATGAAGATGTCGCCGTTCTGGGCGAGCGCGGTGTAGCGCTTGTCCTTGGAGAGATCGCCGCCTGGAGGAGTGAGTTCGCGGACCTCCTGGTCGGTGAGTTTGCGCAAGCCGGAGCCGTCGCGATTCACCGTGTAGGTGTCCATGGGCGCATCTTCCTTCTCGGTGGATTGCTTCCACTGGAAGTAGATATGCTGGCTATCGGCGGACCAGCGCACCTGGGCCGGTTCGTACCCCACCAGCGCGGGACCGCGCATGATGTTGTCGACCGTGAGAGCGAACTTCTCGGCCGGCCGGGCCTGGAAGAGAAACAGCGCGAGGCTGAGCGGGAGGAGAGATTTGGAGGTCAAGCCAATGATGATATCTCAATCCCCGGCGCGATCCAAGGGCCGGGGGTTGGCGAGAGAACAGGCCGCCGATGCCGTTGACAACTTCCATGGGAGAGGCCCCAAAAAAACTAAGAGGGTCACAAGGACCCTCTTTCGGTTGCCGGAATACAACGCCTGCTAGACCCGATTGACGTTCTCGGCTTGCAGGCCCTTGGGCCCCTGCTTCACCTCGAACTCCACCTCCGCGCCTTCATCCAGGCTCCGGTAACCGGAGGACTGGATCGCAGAAAAGTGAACAAACACGTCGTCGCCGCTCGCCCTCTGGATGAATCCATAGCCTTTGGCGGCATTGAACCACTTTACAGTACCTTTTTCCTTCACTACACCTTCTCCTATTACTTGTTCGTCGTGCTCTTGGGGTCCCACAAGGAAAGCGGACTTTCGTGGCTTGCTAGAAGGATCCAGGCGCGGCCAAACAACCTTTTCTCCAAACTTCGTAGGGTATTCTCTCAGATGGCATTGGTACGGTCAAGTACAGGATGATGGGTTAAGCAACTATGTCGAGCGAGCTGAAACTGATCGAGCGGATCCGCCGCCGGGCGCTGCTGCCTCGCGCGGCGGGGCTGGTCTTGGGGATCGGCGACGATTGCGCGATCTTCCGCCAGCGCGGCGCGTCCGACGATCTGCTGTTCACCACCGACCTGCTGCTGGAAGGCACGCATTTCCTGCGCGCCACGCACACCGCAGCGGACGTGGGATGGAAGGCACTGGCGCGCGGTTTGAGCGATATCGCCGCCATGGGAGGCGCGCCGCGCTTCTGCCTGGTGTCGCTCGGGCTGGCGCCGTGGCAGACGGAACGGTGGGTGGAGGGATTCTATAGCGGACTGCTGCGGCTGAGCCGGCGCGAGCAGACGCCGCTGGCGGGCGGCGATCTGGGACGCGGCGCGGTGGCGATGTGCGACATCGTGGTGTGCGGGTCGGTTCCACGTGGCCAGGCGCTACTGCGCTCGGGGGCGCGGTCGCGCGACGCCATCTACGTTTCGGGCAGGCTGGGCGGATCGGCGCTGGGACTGGAGCGCGGGAAATCCGCGGCGTGGAAGAAGCATACGCGTCCCGAGCCGCGCCTCGAACTGGGACGATTCCTGCGCGAGCGGCTGGGGGCCACCGCCGCCATGGATCTCAGCGACGGATTGTCGCTCGACTTGCGGCGGTTGTGCCTGGCGTCGCGGGTGGCGGCGGAGATCACGGCGCCGCCGCGCTATCGGGGAGCGTCGCTGGAACAGGCTCTCCATGGCGGCGAGGATTACGAGTTGTTGTTCACGGTCCCCGAGCGGCGACGGGTTCCGGCGGAGTTCGCGGGCGTGGCGCTCACGCGAATTGGTATCCTGCGCACAGGACGTCCCGGGGCCGTGAAGCTGGATGGCCAGCCGCTGCGGCCGCTGGGGTACGACCATTTGCGAAACTCATGAATCTTCCCGACCCCGCACCCGTGCTCGACCTGATCGAGGCGTTCCGCCATTCCAAGACGATGTTCACGGCCGCGTCCATGGGCGTGTTCGATCGGCTGCACGAAGGGGCCGCCAGCGCCGCGGACCTGGCTATTGCCATGGAGGCCGACCGCGGCGCGCTGGAGCGTCTGCTGGACGGCTGCGCGGCGCTCGGCCTGCTGCAGAAGTGCGACGGCGTGTATGGCAACTCGCCGGTGGCGGAAACCTACCTGTGGAGCGGCAGCGCGCATTCGCTCGATGGCTACGTGCGCTACTCCGATGAGGCGCTGTATCGCATGTGGGGCGATCTGGAAGGCGCGGTCCGCGACGGCACGCCGCGCTGGGGTCCGGTATTCGGCCTGGGCGGCGGCATTTTCAGCGGCTTCTTCCGCACCGAGGAAGCCAAGCGCAGCTTCCTGCGCGGCATGCATGGATTTGGCATGCTGACGTCGCCGCGCGTGGTGGAAGCGTTCGACTTGAGCGCTTATCGCACCATGGCGGACCTGGGCGGCGCCACCGGACACCTGGTGCTGGCGGCGTGCGAGCGGTATGCGGAGCTGCGCGGCGTGGTGTTCGATCTGCCGGAAGTGGCGGCGCTGGCGGAGGAATACCGGGCGCAATCGCGGGTGGCCGACCGGGTGGAGATCCGCGCCGGCGATTTCTTCCAGGATGTGCTCCCGGAAGCCGATCTTTACTCGGTGGGCCGCATTCTGCACGACTGGTCGGATGCCAAGATCGAGCGGCTGCTGCGGAAGATTGTCGTCAGCCTGCCGCCGAAGGGCGCCCTGCTGGTGGCGGAAAAACTGCTGGCGGAGGATGGGGTGGGGCCGCTAGTCGTGAATATGCAGTCGCTCAACATGCTGGTGGTGACCGAGGGGAGGGAGCGTAGTTTGAGCGATTACACGCGGCTGCTGCGGGCAGCCGGGTTCCGCGACGTCGAGGGACGGCGGACGGGCGCGGCGCTGGACGCGATCCTGGCGCGGAAATGAAGCAGGAGGGTTGACAGGCGAAAGCGCCTGCCGATCTTCCCGCGTGGTACAAATTGCCTATGCCTACGTTTCGTGTCGAAACGCCGCAGCACAGTTACCCGGCCGTGGTGGAGCGCGGCATCGTAGCCCAGGCGGCGCAGTACCTGCCCGCCCGATGCGGCAAAGTCTTCGTGGTATCCACGGAGGACGTGTGGCGGCATGTGGGGCCGGCGCTTGCGGGCGCGCTCGATGGCGTGCCGCATACCGTGCTGCACCTGCCTGGCGGCGAGGAGCAGAAGCGCCTGGCGCCGCTGGAACAACTGGCCGAGGAAATGGTGCGCGCGGGCGCCGACCGCAGCAGCGTGGTGATCGCTTTCGGCGGCGGCATCGTCAACGACATGGGCGGATTTCTGGCCGCCATCTTCATGCGGGGCATCCCGGTACTGCAAGTCCCCACTACGCTGCTGGCGCAGGTGGACGCGTCGATCGGCGGCAAGACCGGTGTGAACCTGGTCAGCGGGAAGAACCTCATCGGCAGCTTCCACCAGCCGGTGGCCGTGCTGGCCGATCCCGGCCTGTTGGACACGCTGCCGGACCGCGAATACCGCGCGGGGCTGTGGGAGATCGTGAAAGCCGGCATCATTCGCGAGACGGCGCTATTCCGCTACCTGGCGGAACACGGCGACGAGGTGCGGGGGCGCGCGCATCGCGCGGTGGACCACATCATCGCCGAATCCGTCCGCATGAAGGCCGAAGTGGTGTCGGGCGACGAGCGCGAAGCCGACCTGCGGCGCATCCTGAATTTCGGCCACACCTTCGGCCACGCCCTGGAAGCCGAGACGCGGTACACGCGGTTCCTGCACGGCGAGGCGGTGGCCTGGGGCATGCGCGCGGCGTCCCACCTGGCGGAACTGACCGGCCATCTGTCGGCCGAGGACACCGTCGAGATCCTGGAAATGCTGGACGTCTACGGCCCCATTCCGGCGGTCGACGGCATTGCCGCGGAGCGCTTGCTGGCGCGCCTGGTGCACGATAAGAAGACCGTGCAGGGCAAGGTGCATTTCGTGCTGCCGGTGCGCATCGGCGAAGTCACGGTGGTGTCGGGAGTCGACGAAAGAGCGGTGCGCGAGTCGCTGCGGCTGGCGCTGGCATGACGGCCGGCGCCGATCCGCGGGGTACCACGCCGGAAGGCGCGCGCACGGAGCAGGAAGCGGCGCGCTGGGTCCGCGGGATGTTCGGACGCGTGGCTCACCGCTACGATCTGGCGAATCATCTGCTCTCGTGCAATATCGACCGCTGGTGGCGGGCGCATACGGTGCGCCGCGTGCGGCACGTGCTGGAGCGTCCGGAGGCGCGCGTGCTGGACATCTGCTGCGGCACGGGCGACCTGGTGCTGGCGCTCGGCAACGCGGCGCCGGGCGCGATTCTGGGCTCGGACTTCTGCCATCCCATGCTGATCGAGGCGGGCGGCAAGATCGCCGGGCGGCGGGCACGGGCGATGCTGTTCGAGTCGGACGCCTTGCAACTGCCGCTCGGCGACGGGTCGCTCGATCTGCTGACGGTGGCGTTCGGGTTTCGCAATCTGGCGAATTATCAAGCCGGGCTGGCGGAGATGCGCCGCGTGCTGAAACCGGGCGGAGTGGCGGCGATTCTGGAATTCTCGCAGCCGCCGAACCGCGCGGTCCGGGCGGTCTACAACTGGTATTCGCGGCGCATTCTGCCGTCGATCGGAGGCGCGCTCACGGGCAATCGCGACGCCTACACGTATCTGCCGGAATCGGTGCGCAAGTTTCCGAATGCGCCGGCGCTGGCGGAGTCGATGGGCGCGGCGGGATTCGCCGGGGTGCGGTACGAGTACCTGACGGGCGGGATCGTGGCGCTGCACCTGGGAGTGGCGGCGGACTAGATTTCCCGCCAGCCGCCGGTCGGGATAGCAACGCCGATGAGGCCGCCGATCACTGCGCCGACGGCTGAGATCGTCAAATGTGCTGGCGTCGCCAGACGCCAACGGTATCGTGCGGCGACGCTTTTGGGGACGGGCCACCGCTCCAGAAACGGCCTGTCGGCGATTCACTGGAACCGCGAACGCGAAGCGAGCGGCCCGAGCGAGGCGACCCATTCCCCAAGATCCCCGATCCGCGCACGCGGGACAAATCATCTGCCACTCGGACCGCTCGCTTACGGTCGCGGTTCCAGGCGCCCGCGGCCTCCCAGTTTCAGACTTCCATGGACCACGACTCGACGTGGTGCCCCGCTGAAAAGGCGGCTGCAGGCACGATTGCCCGCACCACAAGCAAAGCTGCCCATCTTCAGCTCAGCTCGGCGCCGGCCTGCCGCAGCGCCTGTTCGATAGCTTCCTTCGTCATGGCGGTCGAGATGAAGAGCTCCTGGCGCGCGCCGCCGCTCAGGGCGATGGCCTTCCAGCCGTTCTGCGTAGGCACGGTGACGCGCACTTTGACCTTGCCGCGGGCGTCGCGCACGGGACGAATCACGCCGGGGATGATGGAGCGGATTTCGGGAGTCGAGGCCAGCACCTCTTCCAGAATGGCGCGCACCCCATCGATGATGCTGTGCTCCACTTTCAGGCGATCCTTGGCGGTGCGCAGGCGCATCTCAGTTCCAACCCTCGTCGCCGCGCAGCGGGACGAACCGGCAGAGAGTGGACACGCGCCATTCCATGCGGCCCTGGGACTTGCGCAACACCCGCAGTTCCTGGTCGTCCAACTGTCCCACGGGGATGACCAGGCAGCCGGGGTCGTGCAGTTGCGCGAGCAGAGCGGTGGGGATATCGGGAGCGCCGGCGGCGACCGAAATGGCGTCGTAGGGGGCCATTTCCGGGTAGCCGAGCGATCCGTCGCCATCAAGGACGGTGACGTTGCCATCGCGGGCGGTCCGGCGCAGATTGTCGCGCGCCAGTTGCGCCATGGCGGGTACGATGTCCAGGGTTACCACCGTGGCGGCCAGTTCGCCGAGCACGGCGGCCGCGTAGCCGCTGCCGGCGCCGACTTCGAGCACGGTTTCGGTTCCAGTCAACTCCAGTTCCTGCGCCATCAGAGCGGTCATGTACGGTTGGGAGATGGTTTGTTGGTGGCCGAGAGGCACGGGATCGTCGCGATAGGCCAGCACGCGGTATTCGGCGGGGACGAATTCCTCGCGCGGAATGGCGCCCATGGCGCGCAGCACGCGAGGGTCGCGGATGCCGCGGCGGCGCAACTGCCGGTCCACCATGTCGCGACGCTCGGCGGGCCAATCGGGAATCACGGGAGCCTCAACTTCTATAATAGCGGTCATGGCGCACCAGGTGACTCTCATTGCAGGCGACGGGATCGGACCGGAAGTGGCGGAAGCGACGGTGCGCGCGGTGGACGCGACCGGCGTCGCGATCGAATGGGAGCGCGTGGACGCCGGCGCCAGGGCTTTCGAACAGACCGGACAGTTGCTGCCGGACGATGTGTTCGCATCGCTCGAAGTGACGCACGTGGGGCTGAAGGGTCCGACGGCCACGCCCATCGGCGGCGGCCATCAGAGCATCAACGTGGTGCTGCGCAAGAAGCTGGGACTGTATACCAATTTCCGGCCGGTGCGCATGCTGCCGGGACTGAAGACGCGCTTTAGCGACCTGGCGCTCGACCTGGCCATCTTCCGCGAAAATACCGAGGACCTGTACTCCGGGCTGGAGCACGAAGTGGTGCCGGGGGTGGTGGAGAGCCTGAAGATCATCACCGAGAACGCGTCGATGCGGATTGCGCGGGCGGCCTTCACCTGGGCGCGGCGCGAGGATCGCAAGAAGGTGACGGCGATTCACAAGGCCAACATCATGAAGCTGAGCGATGGCCTGTTTCTAAAATGCTGCCGCCAGGTGGCTTCGCAATTTCCAGAGATCCGCTACCAGGAAATGATCGTGGACAACGCCTGCATGCAACTGGTGATGCGACCGGAGACGTTCGACGTGCTGGTGCTGCCGAATTTGTACGGCGACATCATTTCCGACCTGACGGCCGGGCTGGTGGGCGGGCTCGGCATCGTGCCGGGCGCCAATCTGGGCGATCACCAGGCGATCTTCGAAGCGGTGCACGGGACGGCTCCGGACATTGCCGGCAAGGGGCTGGCCAACCCCACGGCGCTGATGCAATCGGCAGTGCTGATGCTGGCGCACCTGGAGGAACGCGAGGCGGCTTCGCGGCTGCACGCGGCGATTTACCGGGTCTACGCGGAGGGACGGCATTTGACGGGGGATGTGGGCGGGAAGGCGTCGACGGGGGAATTCACGGACGCGGTGATTGCGGGGCTGTAGGGGTTACAGCTCATCCTTCACGTAGTGTAATTGCACCAGACGCGGTTTCGCCGGAGAGTTCTCGAAGTGAAGCGCGGTTGCCTCCAGAACATTGCAGCGGAGCTCGTCCCAGCTGTCGGCCCGCGTGAAGATCGCATGGCCGGGCGCCCGTGCAGTAGCCGCTTTCGGCAGCGTCGCGAATCTCGAAAATCAGCTCCATGAACCGAGAATACTGAGAGCGGGAGGGATCACGTGGAGACAGGTAATACCGAGCAGTGGAGCGCTTTGGAGCCGCGACCGGCAGGGAGCTGCCCGGCCGGGCGACGGATGGGGCGCCCTGCTTCTCGATCTTTCCTACGCACATGAGACCGCGGCTCTTCGTCGGGCCGCTCCCTGCGGTCGCGGTTCCAACTGTAATACTTAAGACCTATCGCACCTCGACCAGGCGGGACTCGCGGTAGTCGAAGACGATGGCGGCATTGGCAATCTCCTCGGGGGTGAGCGGGGTCATGCGATTCAAGCGGATGGTGACGGTGGGATCGCGGAATTCCAGCTCGGCGATGAAGGCCATGTCCCAGAATTGGAAGGGATCGTTCAGGAACACCACCGAACAGTGCGGCGGGACGGACGGGCGGAGCGCTTTCAGTTGCTGCATGGCCTGCCAGGTGAGCGGGGCGGGGTCGAGCGTGTGGGGAGTGACGAAACGCTTCTGCAGATCGATATTGCGATGCGCCCACAGGACGGCGGCGACGGCCAGCAGGACGGCGGAAAGGCGCGGCGATCGCAGATGCGCGGCCAGGAAGCCGGCGAACTCGGCGAGGATCGACGAGACGAAGACGGCACAGAAGATCATGGGGATGTAGAGACAGGCGCCGGCGCGGCCTACCAGAAATTCGATGGGCAGCGGCGTGACGAGCAGACCGAGGACGGCGAAGCGGAGCACCGGGCGGGCGAGACGCCAGGCCAGCAGGATCATGGCGAGCCAGACGACGGCGATGGCGACGGGGCCGAAGTAGCCGGATTTCTCGAAGATTTCGCCAAAGGCCCGGACGTGGAATTCGGCTACGCGCCGGAGGGTGAATTCCATACGGTAGCCGGCAATCTGGGCCATGCCGCCCGATCCCAACACGCGCGCGAACAGATACACCAGGGTGAGCGCGATGCCGGCTGCGGCGCACCGGATGCGGCCGCACCACGGAACGCCTGGATGGTACAGCCATTCGTAGAGGAGCAGGACGAGCGGCAGCGTGACGGCCATTTCCTTGCTATCGAGCGCGGCCAGATAGAGGCCGAGGAACAGCGCCACCTGACGCCAGGAAGGGACGATGGCGCGTTCGCGGAGGCTCACGTAATAGAGCAGCGCGGCCACGAAGAAGAAACCGCAGAGCGCGTCGTAGACGAAGGAGATGTCGAAGTACAGGTTGCTGAGACCGGCGTGGTAGCAGGCGATGAGCGCCACCAGCCACGCGGCGGGCTCGCCCGATCGGAGCAGGCTGGTCAGACGGAAGATGAGGAGGCCATTGGCCAGAAGAATGGCCAGCATGGCGACGCGAAACGGTACGGGGTTCAGTCCGAAACCATGCAGGATGGGCAGCAGGAACCAGGCTGCCAGAGGGCGGTAGAGATTGCGCCAGGGCATCAGCGGTCCGAGGATCTGCTGCCAGGGCGGAAGCTGCCAGTAGTAGGCGAGGTTCATGGGGTCGTCGGCGGCGAAGCGGGCGGCCAGCGTCGCGAGCGACATGCGGACGAAGTACGCGATCAGCAGGAGGGCGCCGGCGAGGCGGTACCAACGCGCGGAACCGGGCTTCATCGCACGCGCACCAGGCGGCCATCGACGCAGTCGAACAGGTAGTCGGCCTTGGCAATCTCGTCGGGAGTGAGGGGCGTCTTACGATTCAGGCGAATGACGACAGTGCGATCGCGAAAGTGCAACTCGGCGATGAACAGCATGTCCCAGTTGCCCATCGGGTCGTCGAGGAAGACGACGGTGCTGTGCGGACGAACGGGGGGTGCGATGGCTTTGAGTTGCTGGATGACGCTCCAGGTTTCAGGCGCCCAATCGTGAGTGGCGGGGTCGAGGTAGCGGCGCTTGAGATCGGCGTTCTGATACGCCCAGAAGAGCGCGCCCGCCGCTACCATCACGGCGGAAAGCCGCGCGGGCGGGCCCAATCGGCGGAAACCGGGCTCGTGGACCAGGACGCGGGAAATGGCGTCGGCAGCGTCCACGAAGAGCACCGAAACCAGGATGGCCCAGGCCACCATGGGAATGTACAGACAGGCTCCGGCGCGGCCGATGAGGAATTCGATGGGCAGGGGAGTGACCAGCAAACAGAGGACGGCGAAGCGCAGCACGGGGCGCGGGCGGCGCCAGGCGAAGTAGAACAGCGCGATCCAAATAGCCGCCACGCCGGCGCGGCCGAAGTATTCCCACTTCTCGAACAGGTCGCCGAAGGACTGCAGTTGGAAGGTCCAGACGCGCGCCATGGACAGCTTGATCTGGTAGCCGGGATCGTGCGCCAGGCCGCCTTTTCCCAGAACGCGGCCGGCCAGACAGACCAAGGTGAGACAGCCGGCGGCGACGACCGACCGTCCCGGACCGCGGAGCCAGGCCAAGAGAGCCCGGCCGCTCCAGGGAAGCGGCGGATGGTAGAACCACTCGTACAGCAGCAGCGCGGCGGGCAAGGTGACGGCCATCTCCTTGGCGTCGAGCGCGGCCAGATAGAGCGCCAGAAACGCGACCACCTGCCGCCAGTTCGGGACCACGTCCCGCTGGCGAAGGCTCACATAGTAGAGCAGCGCGGCAACGAAGAAGAAGCCGCAGAGCACGTCGAAAACGAAGGGAATGTTGAAATACAGATTGGACAGGCCGACGTGATAGCAGGCGATGAGCGCCACCAGCCAGGCGGCGCGCTCGCCGGTTCCCAGCAGTTGGCAGAGACGGCGGATGAGGAACACATTGGCCAGCAGGAAGACCAGCATGCCCACGCGGAAGGCCACCGGGTTCAACCCGAAGATCCGCAGGATGGGCAGAAGAAGCCAGCCGCCCAGCGGACGGTACAAGGTCTTCCAGGGCATCAGTGGTCCGAGCAGGGCCTGCCATGGTGGAAGATGCCAGTAGTAGGCGATATTCATCATGTCATCCCGAGCGAAGGTGACGTGCAGCGTGGCCAGGGACATGCGGACGAAATATGCCACCAGCAGCAGGGCGGCTGCCAGGGTGAGCCAGCGTCTCATGCGGAAACCCCGGAGGAGTTGCGCACCACGGCGCGCGTCAAGCGCCACCGCTCTCTGAACAAGCCGGCGGATTGTGAGGTCACCTTTTCGAATTGGACCACAAAACGGCGAGGACGTCCGGCAGCGAGCATGAATTCGCCGGCGGCGGGGCGGAACAGCGGCATGGCGAACATAGCTTCGTCATTCTCCACCTCGATGCAGGGGATGAAGGCGATTCCGGCGCCGGTAAAGAACAGGCACTCCAGCAGGGCTCCGGGCGTGATCCATCTCGCGGGTTGATTGTTAGTGGGAACCATAGTCCACGCGCGCCAAGGGTTGTCGCGGTATCGACTACCGTAGGCGGACGCGAGAACCTGCGAGCCGAACAACACTAAGACCCGCGAAGGGCCGGTTTCGACTACAGGCGCCGGGACTATTTTCCGCGGCTCAAGCCGAGGGCGCGGATGCGCTTGTGGAGATTGGTGCGCTCCATACCCAGGGCGCGCGCGGCGCCGGAGACGTTCCAGTTGGATTGCTCGAGGGCGCGCAGGATGTGCTCGCGCTCGGCCGATTCGCGGGCTTCCTGGATGGTGGACTTGGGGCCGGGGTCGCGCTGCACGCGGATTTCGACGGGGATGGAATCGCGCGTCAGGCGCTCGCCTTGCGTGAGGATGGCCATGCGCTCGATGACGTTGCGCAACTCGCGCGCATTGCCGGGCCAGTGGTAGCTTTCCAGCATGGCGAAGACGGTTTCGTCGAGCTTCTTGGGTTTGAAGTTATTGCGCGAGCAGAAATCGTCGAGGAAATATTCGGCCATGAGGCGGATGTCGTGGGGCCGCTCGCGCAGCGCGGGGACGCGGATGGGCACCACGCTGAGGCGATAGTAGAGATCCTCGCGGAACTTCTCCTGGGCCACCAGGGCGCCCAGGTCGCGATTGGTGGCGCTCACCACGCGCACGCTGACGCGGATGATCTGCTCGCCGCCAACGCGATGGAATTCGCCCTCCTGCAGGACGCGCAGCAGCTTGGCTTGCGAGGGGCCATAGAGATCGCCCACTTCGTCGAGGAAGATGGTGCCGCCGTCGGCCAGCTCGAACTTGCCGCGGCGCGAGGCGGTGGCGCCGGTGAAGGAGCCTTTTTCGTGGCCGAACAGCTCGGTCTCCAGCAGTTCGGTGGGGATGGCAGCGCAATTCACCTTGACGAACGGGCCGGAAGAAAACGGGCTGTTGTTGTGGATGTGAGCGGCCAGCAGTTCCTTACCGGTGCCGGATTCGCCGATCAGCAGGACGCGGGCGTCGGAGCGCGAGGCCATGGTGGCCTGCTCGACGGCTCGCTGCCAGGCGGGGCTGGAGCCGATCATGCGCGGGGCGGTCGACACCACCAGCTCGCGCAGGCGTTCGTTCTCCTGGCGCAGCGAGGAGTGCTCCATGGCGTTCTTGACGGCCAGCAGGACGCGGTCGCGGCTGAGGGGTTTCTCCAGGAAGTCGAAGGCGCCGGCGCGCGTGGCTTCGACGGCATCGGCGATGGTGCCGTGGCCGGAGATCATGACGGCCGGAGCGGAGCCGCCGTTCTGTTTGACGGTGCGCAGCAGATCGATGCCGTTTCCGTCCGGCAGTTTCATGTCGAACAGGTAAGCGTCGGCGCGCTGGGAATCGGGGTGGCGGCTGAACTCCGCCACGGAGCGGCACACGTTGACCGAGTAGCCCTCGCGTTCCAGGATCATGCGCAGGGAGCGGCCGATATTCTCTTCGTCATCCACGATCAGGACGCGCTTGGAAGCCATTTGTGACAACGGGCAGCAGCACGCGAAAACCTGCGCCGCCCAGTTCTCCTTTCACTACCAGAATGTCCCCGCCCGACAACCGCGCGCTTTTGCGCGCAATGGACAATCCCAGACCCATACCTCTTTTTTTGAACGAGATCGTGGGCTGAAACAAAGAGGAGCGAGCCTGTTCGCTCAAGCCCGGACCCGAGTCATGCACTTCAATGGCCACCTTTTCCTGGTCGAGGGACGTAATGCCCAGAATGCGTCCGCCATGGCCTGCCGCCTCGGCGGCGTTCTCGAGCAGATTGGTGAGGATTCCCTTGACCAAATCGGGATCGGCCATCGCCTGGGGCACGTCTTCCAAACGACATTCGTAAGCGACTTCGGGATGGGCGGCGCCGAGCAGGGCGATGCGCTCCTGTAGCAGCGAATTCACATCCAGTGGCGCGGGGGACACGGGAGGCTCGGTGGCGAAATTGGAAAACGCGCGGACGCGGCGCTCCAGGGTTTCGATCTCGTCGACCACGATCTGCGTGGCCTGCTGCATGAAGGTGCGGTCGGAGTCGTCGTAGCGGGCCAGCATTTCTTCCACGGTGAGGCGGATGGGGGTGAGGGAATTCTTCACTTCATGCGCGGTCTTGCGGGCCAGGCTCTGCCAGCTTTCCAGTTGGCGCAGGTAGAGCAGGCGCTCGGTGCTCTCCTTCAACTTGCCGGCCAGGTCGTTGAAGGCCTGAATAGCGCGGCCTACCTCGTCGTCGCGCTGCGGCTGGACGCGGACGCTGAGATCGCCGGCTGCCATCTCGGCCAATCCGCGGGTCAACTGGTGGATGGGCCGGCTGATGCGGTGGGCCAGAAAGACCAGCAGCCCGAGCGATGTCAGCCAGAACGAAGCGGCTAACAGAATGTAGGCCAGCTTGGTGCCGCGCGGCAGGTCGTGCTCGCGGATGAAGCGCTCGAGCAGGCTGGCCTGGCGGAGCTCATCGCCCACGCGGCTCAAGGGGACGTCGAGATCGGAGAAGTAGACCCACACGTCGCCCGCGTGCTTCTGCAGGTACTCCAGACGATTGCCGTCGTCGCCCACCGCCGAGAAACGCTCAGTTTCGCCGCTTTCGGCGAAATCGCGGACAATTTCCGGCCACCGGGCCTTCGCGGAGGCCGGATACCGTTGCGGGGCCAATTCGCCCGACTGGGCGCGCCGTTTCAAATCGGCGGAGACCTGGCGGAAGTAGGCCATGCTGGTGAGCTTGAGCTGGCGGGCCACGGAGAGCGCGCGGGCAGTGGCGACGGCGCCCAGGCGCTGGTCGACGCGCATGAGATCGGTGGTAATCCAGACGGTGGCGATCAAGGGCAGCAGGGTGGCGGCCACGAAAACCAGGATCAGCCTGTTGCGGAGGCGATTCACCCGATTCGCGAACCCCGGCCGAAAATCTGGCGGGGAAGGTCCTGCAGGCGGAAGGGGTGCGGGGTTACGACGGACCACTCGGGTTCGCTGACGCCTGGCTTGCGGCTGAGGTATTCCAGCAGGCTCATGACGCTGATGCCCCGGTCGCCGACCACGCGAGACAGATCGTCCTGGTGCACGGTGCGCAATACGCAGCGCAGCCAGAGCGGCTGGTCTTTGGGGACTCCGGCGGCGCTGATCATGATGTTTTCCAGGCACCAGGATTCCGCCTGCGAAAGAGTGAGGCCGAGGCGATCGTGCGGCGTCAGCGTGGGAATGGTCACTTTGAACGTCTGGTTCCAGATATCCCGGCTGAGAATGAAGCGCTGGATGGGGCTGGTCTTGACGGTGGTATGGCCATTGTCGGTGAAAAGGCTGACTTGCGCGACGAAAGCCACGGTATCGCCGCCATCGAGGCGCTGCAGCGGCTTATCTTTCAGGAAGTGGAAATTGGGGAGCGCCGGCTGGAGCATGTCGCCATCGAAACGGGGTGGCGGGACATCGTCGGCTGCGCGGGCGCGGAGCAGAGGAAGAGCCAGGCCGGCCAGAAGCCAGCTTCGTCGGCTGATCGAATTCCCTCGCGCGTCATGCGCCATCAATAATTCATGCCCAACATGAAGATCGGATCGATGCGCCCTTCCCGCAAGGGAAATGCCACCGAAGCCGAAAACGGACCCTGCCGTAGACCGACGCCGGCCGAACTTCTGGCTTCGACGCCCTGACCGCTATCCCAGATCGCACCGGTATCGTAAAAGATCTGAAAAGCGCCGTACCTGTACTCGACGGTGTTGTGCAGCATTCGGTTACCACCGAGGGGGTCGAGTTCAAACTTGTTCCAGCCTCGCAAAGTACTGCTATTCCCTAGTACGAACCGATCATATAGGGGCGCCTGTCCGGCGACGTAGCCGGCCGTCAGATCTGCCAGCAGCACTTGCTTGCCGTGAGTAAGAGTATAGCGGAATTCCCAGTGGTGGCGCGAGTAGGCCAGATCGCTGCGCAGCGACCGGCTGGCCATGCGCAGGTCGTAGCCGGCGTCGAAATCCTGCAGCGAATCGGAATCCTCGGTGCGGTCGTGGAAGCGCAGCGAAGCGGTGACGGCATTGGCGGACTCGGTGCGGGCGTCGGCGGTGTCGGGCTGAATGGTCTCGAAACTGGCGCCCACGCTGACGCTCAACGGCTTCCACACCTTAAAGGTCCAGACGGGTTCGAAGAACTGGCGGGAGCGGTAGGCGTCGGACAAGAGGAAGGAACCGGGGGCGGGCAGAGCGGCGTGTTCCGTCGGGAGGGCATTTAAAGTACTGGCGTTCCACTCCTCATGAAAAGTTCCGTATTCGAAGGCGAATTGCACCTTATCGGTGCCCAGGAAGGTATTCTGATAGCGCGCGGTGACGCCGGAATATCGCTCCACCAATTCGTCGCCATCGCTCACCAGACCGGCGGTAAAGGTGTTGTGACGGATGATGGCGCTGCCCTCGACGGCGCCGCTCCAACCTTGCTGGGCCTGGTAGAGGAATTTGGGGATGGCGACGTCGAAGCGCGTGGGGCGCGCCTGGACATCGAAGACCACTTCGACGGAATCGGGAACCCTGCCGCGGAGAATGTGATGTTCCACGGCGCGGGCGTGAAATTCGCGGCGGAGACGGCGGGCCAGGTCGTCGAGGATGGCGGGATTGAGCTTTTCCCCGATGATGGCCAGCAGATCCTTGCGCAGGGGGGAACTGATGCGCTCGCCGTGGTCGGCGACCACATCGGTGCTCCAGCCATCGCCATTCACCAGGACGGTCTCGACGTTGTAGCGGTTGTTGACGTTGAACTCGGAATCCTGAGTTCCCGCCGCGAGCAAGCCCGCGGACAGCATCCCTCCGCACACCAGAGACCCCAGCCAAGCGAATTTCATATGGCCCTCAAGTGCACGCATGCTACCAATTATAAATGACAGGAAAGAGGATGGATAAGGGGGAACTCGATGTGACTTGCGGTCACAGGTGTGGAACGAAATATGTGCCTCGCCAGCACGCCGAACCGGCGCTCGGGAGGTTAGAGAACTTTCGCCAGTTCGGTTGCGAACGCGCTGCGGGGAGTCTGCTCCCGGTCTCTGCCGCCCCGCCGTTTGCGATCGGGTCTGGGCTGGCTGCGCGGCGCAGTGGTGCTGTTGCTTGGGGCAGCCCCGGCCGGCTGGACTCCGCGAGGAGCGTCCTTGCCTTTGGGAGGTTGCGCGGGATTGGCCCGGAGTAACCGGTCTTCCAGGGGTGCGCGGTCGAAGCGGCGGATAATGGCCGCCATTTCATCGGAAGTGGGCGCCTCGACAAAAGCGAAGCCCTTCGATTCTTGCGTCTCGTGGTTGCGGATCACCTTAACGGCGTCGGCCACGAGATCTTCCGCGGCTAGCCATTGCTTGATGTCATCGGCGGTGACCCAGGTAGGGAGGTTGCCAAGAAATACGGTGAAGCTCATTCAGTAATTATCTTTACTCCGTTGGATGGATTTGCGGCACTTCAAGGAGAGGATTCCGATCTGCCACCTAAATACTATCAAGACCCGCAGCCGATTGCAAACCATTGTGCGCAACAAACTTCGGGTACCATCAAAGGGGCACGATATATGCACTACGAGAGCCTTTGCGTTACCCGTGAAGACGCTGCCGCGGTGGTCACGCTGAACCGCCCGGAGCGCCGCAACGCCCTGTCATTGGGCCTGATGCGCGAGTTGATCGCCTGCCTGGACGAGATTTCGCGCGATTCGGAGGTGCGGGTGGTCATTCTGGCCGCCGCCGGCCGGGCCTTCTGCTCGGGACACGACCTGTCGGAGATGACCGGCCGCGACGTCCACGAGTACCGCGAGATCTTCGCTGTCTGCTGCGAGCTGATGCTGAAGATCGAAGCCATTCCGCAGCCGGTGATCGCCCAGGTACAGGGCATCGCCACGGCGGCCGGCTGTCAACTGGTGGCGTCGTGCGATCTGGCGATTGCCGCCGAGGAGGCCTGGTTCGCGACTCCGGGGGTCAAGATCGGCCTCTTCTGCACCACGCCGATGGTAGCGCTGACGCGGGCCATCGGGCGCAAGCGCGCGTTCCAGATGCTGATGACCGGCGAGCCGGTGGATGCGCGTACCGCCGCCGATTGGGGGCTGGTCAACCAGGTGGTCCACGCGACGGCTCTGCACATCACGACGCGGCTGCTGGCCGCGAAGATTGCCGAAGCCAGTCCGCTGGTGACGGCGATCGGCAAGCAGGCGTTCTATACGCAGATCGACCTGGACCTGCCGAAGGCGTATGGGTACGCCAAGGAAGTGATGTCGTTGAATGCCATGTCGGCGGACGCGCAGGAAGGCATCGGGGCGTTCCTGGGGAAACGGATCCCCTGCTGGAGCGGGAAGTAAATAGGAGCCATTAGCCTACAGCCATCAGCCAACCGCCTCCGGAAGGCCCGTGGATAACGGCCCCGATGGGCGGCCCGAGCGAGAGGACGCACTTCCCAAAACTCGCCGATCCGCGAACGCTGGACAGATCGTCTGGCGCTCGGGCCGCTCGCTCACGCTCGCGGTTCCAGGGGCCGAGGCGGACAGTTTCCGATTCCCATGGACCGCGACTCGACGTGGTGCCCCGGCTGATGGCTTGCTTCCGAAACTTCTCAACTATTTATTTCTTGCGGCGAGCCATCCAATCTCTTGCCGACTCGGCAGAGGGTTGGTATCGTCGAGTCGGTGTCCAAGGAAGAAGAACTGCACTGGCTGGCTCTCAAACTGATTCCGGGTTTGGGCACCAGGAACTCGGGGAAGCTGCTGGACCGGTTTCGCACGCCGCAGGCGATCTTCCGCGCGTCGCGGTCGGAACTGGAAGGCGCGGGGGTGAGCGGCGGAGTAGCGCAATCCATCGCGAGCGGCTGCACCTTCGAGGACGCAGTGGTGCAACAGGAAAAGATGGCGGAATCGGGGTCCGTGCTGGTGACCCTGGGCGACGCGCACTATCCGCGGCTGCTGCGCGAGATCTTCGATCCGCCGATTGCGCTCTTCGTCCGCGGACGAGTGGAACTGCTGCAGTCGCTGGCGCTAGGAGTAGTCGGCACGCGGCGGCCCACGCCGTATGGACTGGCGGCGGCGGAGCGGCTGTCCTCCGACCTGGCGCATGCCGGCCTGGCGATTGTGAGCGGGATGGCGCGCGGCATCGATACGGCGGCGCACAAAGGAGCACTGGCGGTGGGCGGCGACACCATGGCGGTGCTGGGCTGCGGCGTGGATGTGGTGTACCCGTCGGAGAACCGCAAACTGGCGGCCGACCTGGCGGTGAAGGGCGCGATTGTTTCGGAATTCCCCATGGGCGCGGTGGCGTTTCCGCAGAACTTTCCCATCCGCAATCGCATCATCAGCGGCATGAGCGTGGGCGTGATGGTGGTGGAAGGGGCACAATATAGCGGGTCGGCGATCACCGCGAAACTGGCCATCGACCAGGGGCGTGAAGTGTTCGCGGTGCCTGGAAATATCACTTCGAAACTGAGCTGGGGACCGAATCTGCTGATCAAGCAGGGCGCCCGGCTGGTGCAGGACTGGAACGACGTGGTGAGCGATCTGCCGGCTGAATCGCGGCGCTATCTGATTGAAAAGGGGCGGCAGCGGCTGCTGGCGGAAGGCGATGCATCCGGCGGCGGGGGTCAGACATCCTTATTAGATGGAGCCGGGCCCGCATTGGGCGAAACGGCACGCCGGGCGCTCGAAGCGCTGCATGTGGACAGCGCCGTCCACATGGACAATCTCCTGGAAATTGTGCAGGATACATCGCCTTCGGAACTGATCGCGGCACTCTTCGAGCTGGAAATGCTAGGCTTGGTGAAGCAGCTGCCCGGCAAGAATTTTGTCAAAGTGTGGTAACGTCAACTGGGTAAACTACGGCAATACTACCGTCGCGACGGAGGGTTCGCGAATTCTGAAAGTCTCCTATGGCAAAAGCTCTGGTAATCGTGGAATCGCCTGCAAAGGCGAAGACCATCAACAAATACCTGGGCAAGCAGTACGTGGTCAAAGCTTCGCTCGGTCATATTAAAGATCTTCCCAAGCGCGACCTGGCGGTCGACATCGAACACGGCTTCGAGCCGCGGTACGAGGTGATCGAAGGGAAGAAGAAACTCATCCAGGAACTCAAGCAAGCCGCTAAGGGCATGGACAACGTGTACCTCGCAGCCGATCCGGATCGCGAGGGCGAGGCCATCTGTCATCATCTGCAGGAAGTCCTGCAGGACGGCAAGAAGAACGGCCCGCATATTTACCGGGTGATGTTCAACGAGATCACCAAGAACGCCATTCAGAAGGCCATCGATAAACCGGGCCAGGTGAATGTGGCGCTGGTGGATGCGCAACAGGCGCGCCGTGTACTCGACCGCCTGGTGGGATATAAGATCTCTCCGCTGCTGTGGGACAAGGTCCGCCGCGGACTGTCCGCCGGCCGCGTGCAAACCGTGGCGCTGCGCGTGATTGTGGAGCGCGAGCGGGAAATCCGCGCGTTCCAAAAAAAGGAATACTGGACCATCGACGTCGACCTGGCGGCCAAGAAGCCGCCGGTGCTCACGGCGCGCCTCATCAAGCAGAACGACGAGACGCCCGAAGTGGGCAACCAGGAAACCGCCGACGGGCTGCTGAAAGCGCTCGAAGGGGCCAGCTACACCGTCAAGAGCGTGGCCACGCGCGAAAAGCGCCGCAACCCGGTGGCGCCGTTCATTACGTCCACGCTGCAGCAGGAATCGGCGCGCAAGCTGCGTTTCAGCGTGAAGCGCACTATGATGCTGGCGCAGCGGTTGTACGAAGGCGCCGAAGTGGGCAAGGAAACCGTAGGTCTGATCACCTACATGCGTACCGATTCCACGCGCATTTCGGACGACGCCGTCCGCGACGTCCGCCACTACATCAACGAACGGTACGGCAAGGAATTCCTGCCGGACGGGCCCAATTTCTACAAGTCCAAGAAGGACGCGCAGGATGCGCACGAAGCCATCCGGCCGACGTCCATGGCCTACACGCCGGAGGTGGTGGAGAAGTACCTGGCGGAAGACGAAATGAAGCTGTACCGGCTCATCTGGAACCGCTTCGTGGCCTGCCAGATGCTGCCGGCGCTGTACGATCAGACCACCATCGACGTTTCCGCCAAGGGCAACAACGGCGCCGATTTCACCTTCCGCGCCACCGGCAGCGTACTGAAGTTCGAAGGCTTCCTCAAGGTCTACCAGGAAGGCAAAGATCAGACCGACGAGGAAGACGAGGAGATGAAGCACCGCCTTCCGGCCGTCACCGAAGGCGAGGTATTGCGCTTCCGCGCCATCAAGCCGGAACAGCACTTCACGGAGCCGCCGCCGCGCTACAACGAGGCCACGCTGGTGAAGCGGCTGGAGGCCGACGGGGTGGGCCGTCCGTCCACTTACGCGTCCATTCTCTCCACCATCCAGGAACGGGAGTACGTCAAGAAGGAAGGCGGCCGCTTCACGCCCACCGAACTGGGCATGGTGGTGACCGACCTGCTGCTCGAGAGCTTCGACGACATCTTCGATGTGAGCTACACGGCGCGCATGGAAGAGGAACT
>Ga0181529_10001689_pt1 | contig 27952 bp, 30 predicted proteins | sample PEATcosm2014_Bin_36_FD_119763 | JGI IMG/M metagenome (GOLD analysis project Ga0181529, IMG submission 119763) | Peatland microbial communities from MTU Mesocosm Facility, Houghton, MI, USA - PEATcosm2014_Bin10_30_metaG | ecosystem: Environmental > Terrestrial > Soil > Wetlands > Peat | place... | reverse complement strand
CTTCGACTGCCTGTTCCTTTACGAGCTGGAACCGCCGCCGGCCCAGTTCCTCATCACGGGTTTGGGACATAGGTGTAGTGTATCGGAATTATTCAGTTCCGGTTTATAGAATTTTCCCTGGCAAGTCCAGTCCGGAAAGGGTCGGACAGGAAATGTGGATCCCCCATGTTCATGCCGGGCCTGCCACAAAGTATATGGTTGCACAGCGGGATTCACTCATCATCCCCCTATGGGGATGGGAGGAGCATGTATGCCAGAAGCAACCCAGGCCGAGATCGGACGGCGGATGTATCATGTCCTGCGCGAAAAAAGGGTCGAGCGGGCAATTAAACTGATACAACAGGGCCTCGGGCCAGAGTGGAAGTCCTTTGCCGAGGAGAAGATTATCCTCCTCGGTCACCTGTTGCAGTGCACCTGGAACACGATCGACCAGGACGTCTGGGAGAAGATTCCCTTTGCACATGCCAGTAAAACTGATATCGATCGCATCCTATCGTTTGGCGAAGGAGTTCGGCCGGGGAAGAACCCGAAGCCGGAAGCAATCGGGGAGATCAAAAATATCCTGCTGGGACTCTCCTGAATTTTTTCTTTTTTAATACATTCCCACCGTAACGATCGGTTATGTTGTGTGTTGCCCCTATGGGTAATGAGAGATAATACGGGTGATTTGCCGTGCAGGATCCTGAAATGAGGATGTTTTCATGGAGACTTGCAGTTGCCGAAGGGATGTGCAGGATTTCAGGAGGACCCGGACAGGTTCTTCGACACTGGTGGCACAAAAAGTGGGATAGGATAGTTAAGGATTATTCCGTTGCGACCCGGATGCAGTCTTCAAGCGTCCCGATCCGGGCCTTTCCCCCGCACATGTTGGGCACATATGCCAGCGCTTTTCCTGAGTTGACCATAATTGAACAGTATTGCTCCATCACCGGCGAGACGACCATGCAGGTATCGGCAAAGACCCGGGCCCCGCTCTTCTCGATATTATCAACAATTCTGGCATTTTTGTCGATCACGCCCTGTGCGGCAAAGACATAGAGCGGTTTTGTCACGATGTTCCCGGCAAGAAGCCGGGCGATCTCTGCGAGTTCTGCCGGGGAGCAGTGCGGGCATCCGAGAGCAACTGCATCGACCGGGATATCAGTAAACAGCCGGGAAATCTCTGCCTGCTCGACCGGGACCGCTTCGATACCAGAGAGATCATACCGGTTCTTCTGTGCCTCTGGGGTTATACCCTCGACATGGTAGAGCGCCACGGCCCCGGTCGCCGCCATTGCCGCCCCGATGGCTTTGAGCGAGTCTGCACCCAGGGTTATGCCCCGGAAGTACGGGATCCGGTTACCCACAATTTTTCCTGCGTGGTACCCGAGCGCCCCGTAATCGGCGATCGTCCACTTCGATGTATCGGCATGGACATCGATCACCATCTGCGGCAGGCGGTTTTTATCGAGATGCAGCCCGTAGCAGGGCGTCTTTCCGATGATAGCCGCGGCAAGGGCGGAGGGGCCCCCCTCCCGGTTTGTCCGGGCCCCGATCACGGAGTTCGCGTAGCAAACCGCCGACGACTCCGACCAGGCAAGGTGATCGCCGTACTGGGTCTCGTACAGGTAATACGGGGTGCAGGTGCAGTCAAGCTGGATGCCAAGCCGCTCATATGCGGCGACAACGGCCTGCTGGTTCTCGGCAAATGCCGGGTCGATCCCCATCTCCTCCCACCGGGTCCGGGCCATGCCGATCGGGTTTAGGACCGCGGGAACAACCGCCTTTGCATCGAGGCTTGCCAGCCATTCAAGGCCGTATTTCCCGATCGTCTTATAGGACGCCCCGCTGACCTGTGCGCTCGCGATCGGGACGAGCCGTTCTGCCCCGAACACTTTCCCAAGGGCGACAAGGAGTTCAAGCAGTTTCTGACGGGTCTCGCCTTCTTCCCCGGCAAGGATCCGTTCATCTTCCGGGTCGAGATGCATGCCGGTCACCATGTGGCACGCCGGAATTCGTCTTCGTGGCCGAGGACCATCGTCGCATCGACCCCGATCTTCACGTTCGTGCCGTCCTCTTTCTGGCAGGGGTCAAGCGAAGAACCGCGGACACCGGTGATCACCATGATGTCCCTGTCGCCACTCACCCGGGTTGCGATAGCATACTCGACATCGTACGGATCCGTGGGATTGATGTCCTCGTCCACAACAACCACGTGCTTGAGCGAGGTGTGGGCTGCAAAGGCCGCCATAATCGCGTTCTTCCCGTCGCCCTGTGTGCTCTTTTTGATCTGGACGACCGCGTGGAGGTACCCGCAGCCACCCTTGGTGAGGACGACATTTCTAACCTCGGTGACTCCCGCAACCGCCTTGTAGATCTTGGGCTCGTAGGGACAGCCCATCAGGACCTTGTGCTCGTCGCCGCCGGGCAGGATGCTGTGGTAGATGAAGTCCGGTTTTGTGTACATGCCGGTGAACTCGATCACCGGCTGGCGCCGGACCGGGTCGTAGGTGCCCGTGATATCGACAAACGGGCCTTCGTCCGTGACATCCGGCCCGATGAACCCTTCAAGGACAATCTCCGCATCGGCAGGGACAAGCACGCCGTTGCTGCATTCCTTTACGTGGATCGTCCCGCCGAGGAGTTCTGCCGCATAGGCCAGCTCTTTTCCCGTCGGGACCCGGGTGCAGCTCGCAAAGGTCACGGCAGGGTGCGCCCCGATCACCATTGCAACCGGCAGGCGTTCCCCGCAGGCAAGCGCTTTTTTGTGCATCACGTACGTGTGCCGGCCCTCAACGAGCCGGGCCGCCACTCTGGTGTCGTCAAGGACGAGCATGCGGTGGATGGACGCGTTCTCCACCCCATCCCATTTCGAAAAGACAACGCCGGCGGTGAAGTATTTCCCGGCGTCTTTTGGGAAGAAATGCATACCGGGATCTTTGAGAGTGCCGGTTTTTTCATGGCAAGTTTCCCGTCGTTTATGATCTTCCCGTCAAAATTTGCATCGGCGAGTTTTTTTACGAGGTTCTTCTCATCGATGCCCAGTGCAAGCGAAAGAGCGTGCCGGTTGGCCGTCACGTTCATGACCGCCCGGGCGCCGCCGATATTGTGGAAAAAGAGAAGCTTGTCCGTTGCAGACGCCTGTTGTGCCGCCTTCATATCGTCCGGGGTGCGCGGCTCGTGGACATCGATGACCCGTCCCGCTTTTCGCATCTTTTCAATAAATTCACGCATCGTAACCACTCCAGCGTTCTGTAAGCGTATGATCGACCCCGAGGTGATCAAGGACCCGGGCCACCACCATGTCCACGAGATCATCAATCTTCTCCGGGCGGTGGTAGAACCCCGGGCATGCGGGCATGATCGTCGCCCCGGCCTCGTGTGCGGCAAGCATGTTTGTCAGGTGAATCTTCGAGAGCGGCATCTCGCGGGTGACAAGGATGCACTTCCGGCGCTCCTTTAAGCAGACATCCGCAGTCCGGGTGATCAGGTTGTCCGCGTAGCCGGATGCAATTGCGGAAAGGGTCTTTGCACTGCACGGGACAATGACCATCCCGTCGTGCCGGTGCGAGCCGCTTGCAATATCAGCACTGATCGCACCGATGTCGAGGTACGTTGCATCAAAGCCTGAAAGATCCACCCCTTCGTGGTGTGCAATCTCCTGCGCGACATCCGATATGATGAGATGCACACGGGCATCATTACACATTACATCGAGAAGGCGCCGGGCATAGCAGATCCCGCTTGCTCCGGTCACCCCGACCACGTATTCCTTTTTCATATATACCACCCTGCTCTCCTGTGATACCAATGTCGGAGCCTCTAGGTAAAAGTGTTTATGCCGAAGGAATGAGGCAAGGTGGGAAAAACAAGGGCTTTATTTCCGCGCCGGGGCAAAGAAACGGTACCGCACCTGGGACTCTTCGACCCGGCGGGCATGGGTCGGGTTGAGATCGCGGCGGGCTTCAATGACAATCGTATTGAGGATATTATGGAGCCGGAGCGTGTCGAAGTCCTTGTCTTTGTGCTCGTTGAAGAAATCCAGAAGATCGCTTACACTCTTGAGTACCCCGGAACTTGCAATAAGGTTGAGCCGGTTGAGGGTAAGGGCAAGGTTCTTTTTTGCAATATCCATCTTGTAACTGTCGCCACCGGAGAGGTTGATCTCGGTCACGGCATTTAACAGATCAGTGTATACCTTGAGTTTGTAGCTGCTCTCGTGCATCCTGCGCTCCTCGGAGCGGAGTTTGAGGACGGAGACCGCAAGAATGACTATGACGATAACTGTACCGCATGTGATAACAAACACGTCGCCGATTACATCACTCATCTCATTTCACCTTAAGGAAGCCTCTTTGCAACATCCAGATCTACTTTGACCAGGTTCCCCTTCATTTCAATTTTGTAGGGGCCCGTCGTGTACATCGGGTATTGCTGGTATGTGTCATAAGAATATGTCCGGCCAAAGCCATATGTCTGGCTCTTCAAGGAGTCAAGATTGGTTACGGTCATCTCAAACCAGCAATACTGCGGGTCATCATTTAATGGGAGTACGGTAAACACGATCCCCCAAGAGGGATCATCGATCCTGAACTGCTCGGTAAAATTGTCATTCTCGCTGTTAAAAGAATAGGATTTCTGGAGGTAATGATCTCCAAGAGAAAGTGGCGCCTGAGTAGCGGTCACAACCGCCGTTGTTTCCTGAACACCGCTGGCAGATGGTGCAGGGGTAATATTCGCATTCGACCCCCCCGTGCCGCCGGTCGTGCACCCTGCAACAACAACGCCCGCGAGAATCAGGAACATACCCGCGATCAGGTATTTTTTCATAGGGGTGAATGTAGGAAATGCCACCTATTAGAGTTTTTTATCCTTCCACCGGGATTTTGGTACAGCCTGCCATCACAGGCCGGATCGGATCAGAAGAGTGTGTCCTGCCGGGTCGGCTTTTTTATGTGCAGGATCTCTGCGGCTGCATCGGCAACTGCATCGCGGTACTCCGGAAGAGTATACACCCCCAGCCGCCACTGCTCGCGCCGGGTCTGGTTGAGCGTCTGGAGCCGGGGGGACAACTCGGCAAAACCGACGAGGGCATGCCGGTTTTTTACCTGAACTTCTAACGACATATCCCCAGGAACCGGAGGGATATCCACGAGTATATCAGCAGCCTGGCACCCGGCTATACTGGCAATATCTTCTGCAACCTCCCGCGATCGCTCAAGCGACCAGCCGGTTTGGAAGGCCACCGTATTGACCAGATCCTGCCCGGCATAGATGGCCCGCTTGTAGAGTCGCCGGTCATAGAGTCGCTCTGCCATCTCGCGGGAAAGGGTGCTTTTTGAGTTTTTGAGTACATGCATGCACTCAGCATCGTCGAGTGTACAGATCCGCTCAATACCCCCGCGCGGATGTGTTGCCAGATGATCGAGCATCGCAATCTGGAACATGCACTCCCCGATACGGCTCACATGGTGGTAGTAGACGGTCGGGCGCATCAGGGTCCGTGCGATGAGCAGTGATTCTGCCGCATTGATCCCGTTCTCATCGAGTGCGATCCCTTCCGTAGTCAGGTGGAGATTCCTGATGAGACGGTGCGCATCGACTGTGCCGTACGGAGCGCCGGTATAGTACGCGTCCCGGAGCAGGTAATCCATCCGGTCCACATCAAGATCGCCGTGGATGATTCCTGAAAGGGAGTGGCGGCCTTTTACGACTGCGCACAGGTCAGAGGGCACTATCCCCAGTGGCTCCAGCAGCGCCGCGAACTGTGCATCTACGATACCGGCAATATCATCATGAGTACGGCCAAGCCGGGCCTCCATCAGGGGTTCACTTGCATGGGAGAACGGCCCGTGGCCCACATCATGGAGGAGCGCCGCCACGAGTACAAGCAGCCGGTCTTCCTTTGAGAGACCAAACTGCCGGCATGCGACGCCGGCCAAGTGCATCGTACCCACAGAGTGTTCAAACCGGGTATGGTTGGCCCCGGGATACACCAAGTAGGAGAACCCAAGCTGCCGGATATAGCGCAATCGCTGAATGGCAGGGGAATCAAGAAGCGGCAGGATCTCTTCGTCGATTTCCACATAGCCATGGACCGGGTCCTTGATGATCTTGGGATTCACTCTAAAGAATCTTCATATACATCGCATAAAAGTATTCTAGTAATGATCACGTTCCTTTCGGGCGGGACTGGCACTCCGAAGCTGCTGCGCGGGATGCAGAAGGTGATGGACAGGCATGAGATCTCGGTAGTGGTAAACACGGCCGAGGACATCTGGATCTCCGGTAACCACATATCACCGGACCTCGATACCGTCATGTACCTTTTTGCCGGTGTGCTCAATACCGACACATGGTGGGGTATACGGAACGACACATTCACGACACACGACGAGATCACCCGGATAGGCCTCGATGAGTTTATCGCGATCGGGGATCACGATCGGGCGGTTCACATCGCGCGGGGAAACATGCTCCGGGACGGCATGAGGCTGACCAATATCACAAAGAACCTCTGCGATCGTTTCGGCGTACGGGAGAATGTCCTGCCGATGTCAGATACCGAAGTGACGACCCGGGTAAAAACCGATCTGGGCCTCATCCACTACCAGGAATACTGGGTGCGGAGCAAAGGCAGGATCCCGATCCAAGGCGTCGTCCGCTGTTCAAAGGAATCCCCGGAAAGTTCAGAGGAAGTACTGCAGGCTGTCGCTGCAAGCGAGGTCGTGGTCATCGGGCCGTCAAACCCGATTACGAGCATCACCCCAATTCTTGAATGCAGGGGTCTCAAAGACGCTTTGAGGAATAAATTTGTGATTGCCGTGAGCCCATTTATCGGGAATGCCCCGGTGAGCGGTCCTGCCGCCGAACTTATGAAGGCCTCGGGCTTTGAAGCGACATCGGCAGGCACCGCAGGATGCTACAGGGATATCGTCGATCTCTTTATTCAGGATATCCGCGATCCTGTCGAGGTAAAAGATGCGATACGGCTGGATACGCTGATGACCGGTGAAGAAAAAAGCATTGAACTTGCGGAAAAAATTCTGCATCTTGCAGACAGGAACTGATTTTTCCCATACTCATTTTCTGATGAGGATCTGGGATATTCCCGCCTTTTATCATAAAAAAACATTGCACAAGTATTTTAATTGATAATCATGATAACCTCTCCACTATAAGGGATACGGAATGAAGCGGATTCTCATTATTTCGGCATTAATACTCTGTGTTATAATTTGCGGGTGCACATCGACCCAGACATCCGGTAAACCGTCCGGAACACTCCAGTTTTCAACCTCACCGGAAGGTGCGCAGATATATCTCGATAACCAGTACTACGGGACTACCCCGAGTACTCTTCCCGGGGTATCGACCGGTGCTCATACCCTTGAATTCCGTTATTCCGGTTACCAGAACTGGCATGCCAATATCACGGTGACAGCAGGATCCTCGACATATTCCGCGGCATTGACGCCCCTCGTATCCCAGACAACGACCCAGCCTGTCCAGACACCGGGAGGAATATTCACACAGGGACAGGTCGTCACAACAACAGCGCCGGCCACTCAGGCCACCGTGACTGTCACGGCTGGCCAGGATATCATGGTCATTGGTCAATCGCAGACCTTCTCCGGCACCTGCACGGGAAGTGGTGCCGTAGTACTGACTCTCTATGGACCGGGTGCATACACGAACGGGGTTCTTGTGGCCCAGCCGTTGGTCAACGGAGATAATTCTTGGAGTTACACGTGGAACCCTGGGTATTCCCTGATATCAGGGTCGTATACAATGATTGCCTCTGACAAGGCAAAAACCACTTCAGACAAAGTGACATTCTCCGTTGTCGGAGGGGGAACTATTGGTATCACCGCAAGCAATTTTGTCGTGAGTCAGGGAGATACGGTAACATTTTCCGGGCTCTGTACAACCGGGGCGAAAAGTGTTACCCTGACGTTATACGGACCCGGGCAATACGCCAATGGTGCAGAGATCGCGACACTGCCCCTCAATGCGGATAACTCATGGTCGTATAAATACACGTTCGACCTGTCAAAACCGCTGGGATCGTATACCATGACAGTGGAGGATGCACAAAACACCGCGTCGTCTTCCGTAGCAATTACCCTGAATCATGGGTAGAAGGACAGCGCGAATATGAGGGAACACGAAAAATCCCCCGGTAATTTTTGTTAAAAATTTCATGGACGCGATAATCGGGAAGCGCCCTGTTATTTTTCCCCAGAAAGGCAATCTGACTTGATAATGGGCATGCGATACCTATTTGAAGGATTTATACAAACAATGAACCAAAGGGAGAGATTCGATGGCAATTATTAAAAAAATTCTCAACATATTCAAGTCCGGAAGCCGTGAGGAGGAGGAAGCACGACTGCGTGCCCAGCGGGAACGCTACGAGAATTTCCTCAAGGCACTCACCAGCGGCGATCTTGACACCCGCTGGAATGCTGTCCGTTCGGTCGGCGATCTTGGGGAGCCATTCATTGAGCCGCTCATCAGTGGGCTCAAAGATGAGTTCTGGATCATCCGGAGGGGCTCTGCCGATACGCTGGGTAAGATCGGTGCACCTGCAGTCGTACCGTTGATCGGGGCTCTCGCCGATCCGGGCGAGGATGTCCGACAGGAAACGATCCGGGCACTCCAGCTCATTGGTGAGCCGGCGGTCACCCCGCTTATCCAGTCGCTCAAGCACAATCACCCGTTCATCCGCCGCGGGGCAGTGCAGGCTCTCGGGGTTATGGGCGAAGGCCGTGCGGTAGCAAACATTATCGAATCCCTCAGGGATGCAGATCCATGGGTCCGTCATGAGGCGGCCGTGGCGCTGGGCAGGATTGGCGACCCGCATGCTGTAACCTCATTGATTGAGAGTCTTAACGATCCCCTGGAGCATGTGCGGATGTCTGCCATGGCGACACTCTGCTCACTGGGACAGGCATCGATCTCGCCTCTCATCCAGGCCCTTGTCGATAAAAACGAGGATATTTCCCGCAGGGCTGCACTGGCACTGGCTACCATTGGGGAGCCCTCGGTCGAACCGCTCATCGATGCCCTTTCAAACCAGAACTCGGGTATCCGCAAAGAGGCCGCAGCAGTGCTGGGCCAGATCGGGAACACAAAGGCAATTCCCTCACTCATCGAGACACTCGCAGACCCGGACAGGGCAGTCAGGATAGACGTTGTCAAAGCGCTTGCAGCGCTCGGTGTTCCCGCAATTGCTCCGCTCATGCAGGTCTTCCGCGAAGGCGATGTCCGCACAAGAACGGGCGCGATGGAGGCGCTCTGGATGCTCGGCCAGCCGGCGACAACGCCGCTCATCATGGTCTTAAAAGACGACCAGAGTGACGTGAGGAAACGGGCAGCTCTCCTTCTTGGGGAGATCGGTGACCAGAAGGCTGCCGACCACCTCACCGGCCTCTTATCCGATGAGAATGTTTCCGTACGGCGCGAAGCATTCGAAGCACTGGAAATGATCAAGAAAAGAAATCCACAATAAAATCCATCTTTTTTTTTCGGCGTTCCGGCAAACGCACAGCGAAATAAAAAAATTACATCCAGCCCATCGCATTCCAGTGATCGAACTCGTGCGTCCACACATCCTTGTTCGCCAGCACCAGCTGCTTCATGTGGGCTTTCCTGTCTGCATAATATGCCTGCTGGACCGGATCCTTCCACTGTGTCCGGATGGCCTCTGCCAGTTTCCTGCCCAGGTCTTTTGCCTTCTTCTCCGCGGGCAGGATCGCATCCGGGTTACCCATGAAGTTCACGCCAACCGTGCCAACCGTGGTGGCCCCAAGCATCCGCATCGAGGCGTTCATGTACTCGGCAGTCTCTTCTGCCATTGCCCCGCCGGCCGTGGAAACCGCACAGCCGTATTTCCCGGTAAAATGCAGGCAGTGGACGCCGTCGGCCATACGGTCGAGCATGGTTTTAAGCTGCGCCGTCACCGAATTGATGTAGACCGGTGAGCCAAGCACGATACCGTCAGAATCGAGCAGTTTCTCGTACAGGGCCGACATATCATCGTCATGGATGCACTCGCCTTTCGCATAGCAGGTCGTGCAGGCTGTGCAGTATTTGATCTTTAATGCGCAGACATCGACAAACGTCACATCCGCTCCCGTTGCACGTGCCCCTTCGAGCACGCCAAGAACCAGCCGGCGCGTCTGGCTCTTTTCACCTTTCGGGCTCCCGTTGATACCGAGGATCTTCATGTGAGTGTTCACCAGAGTAGTGGTATGCCCATGGTATCATAAAGATGTGCGACAGTTAGTGAATGACTGCGTTTGAGCTCGCGATAAGGATCGAAATGGAAATTAAAAAGGTTTACGTACAATCCCTTCACGTAGTACTATGAGTATGGACGCACAGGAATCTGCTGAAAATAATTTTATCTCGAAGAACCGGCTCGAGGCACTTGTTGACGGGGTATTTGCGTTTGCCATGACCCTTCTTGTCGTGGGTCTCGCCGTCCCTTCCATCCCCAAAGCGGACGCTGCAACCGAACTGCCGAAGTACCTTGCCACAATGTACCCGCAATTCCTCAGCTTTTTGATCGCGTTTTTTATCCTTGCAAGTTTCTGGATAGTCCATCACGAGCAGTTCCATTTCCTCCATTCGGTCAATAAAATCGCTCTGTGGCTCAACATCCTGATCCTGATCTTTGTGGTGCTGGTGCCGTTTTCGACCAATCTTTCCGGGGATTATTCGCACGTCCAGATCGCGACCCTTGTTTTCCATGCCAATATGCTGATCCTCGGGATCCTCTTTTTTATCCAGTGGCAGTACATTATCCGCTGCCCAACCCTCCTGAACGGGCCGGTTCATCCCAGTCGTGCACTGGATTTTGCACTGGAACGGATCATCATCATTATTGCTGCATGCGTCGGGATTACACTCTCTCTTATGTCTTCCCAGTACTCAATGCTTGCATACCTGTTCGTCCCGGTTATCATGCGGATCCTCATATGGATTTTTAATCCCCGCTCTCGGCCATTCCGGTCAGGACAGGAACAAACCGCCTGAAGGGATTCCTGTATCCTGTTATAAAAAAGTGCTCTGGAGAAATCCTCATCCAAAACAGATTGTACCGCCCCCTTTTCGGGCGGTCTCCCCTTTATAAATGGGGTGTGGCCGGACCCACGGTATTCCATAATAGTTTCTCCGACGAAAGAGGTGTCGGGCCGGATTCGGGTCCGGGAAGTTCCAGTGGAAGTGGCGCCAATCCTCTCCACGATTATCCTTTTAATCTGGTATTTTTTGAAACCGAGCGTTTTAATCGGGAAAAAACCGTGCAATTTAGCCGCGTTCCTTTGAGCGTGAAAAACCGGCTGATCCGCAAGGTTGTCCGGGACTTCGGGCAGGTCCGGAGGGGCATTACGGCCGAAAAATAAAGGGGGTTCCTCACCGGGGAAAATCGTCCCGGTTTTTTTGAGAAAAGACCTGTGATCCTCATCCATAAGCACCATATGCTTGAACCAAGGATATCCGAAAGGTGAGATGCGGTGGTTTTGAGGGGTTTTTATCGTCGGTGACAGGTAAGGTTCCAACCAACGATGCGTCATGGGGGTTATCAGATTTTGGGCTCTGTAAAAATCTTCAACAACAACCAGAACCGGGTTCTGTCAGGTTGTCGGCAATCCTAAATTTTTTTCCCTCGGAAGAAACATAACAAACTGCCGAAGACTTAACAAAACATCTCTTATTCTCATTGAGAAAATCTACAGAGACAAAAAAGGAAAAACCGGTTAAAACCAGTAATTCTTTACAAAAACTTTCGATTTCTCGACACGGGATGTGCAGCGGCGGAGCACCAGCGGGACAATAATGATCGTTACAACTGCAGTTCCGATCAGCCATGTGGTAAATACGGACAGGACCTGTGACCACCCCATAACCCCTCCGATCGCGAGCGCAATAGATCCCCACGCCGCTCCGATGACGTTGTTGAGGATCACCCCGAACAAAACAAGGTGGAAGAGATCGCGGCTGGATTCCATACCGACATTGACGTCAAATATCCGGAATGCCGTAAGTGGGATAAGAACCTGCCAGAGACCCGCGAGCGAGAAGTAGATCGCAACGGTTGCCGGCATCCCCGAGAGAAGACCGGATCCGATGAAACAGCCGACATACGCGGCAATCGCTCCGTACATGCCATACCATAGAGCAAAGATCAGCATGAACGCAGCAGCGATAGGGATCAGTGCAACGCCGGCGGGAAGAGTGGAAGAGGGACTGATGATGTGGGAGATCAGAAGGGAAAACCAAGCCAGCAGCGAGTTAATGAGAATAAGCCCGATCACAAGGATGAGGAACGAGTAAGTCGGACGTTTAACATTTTTCATACTTCACCTTATCCCCATATTATACGCCACTCTAGATAGAATTTATCCCTCCTGCGGCATTCCGGGATTCCGGAGAGGCAGGAAAACGTTATCCCGAAATGGAGAAGTGGACAGAGGATTTTATGGGCTGGTGTCGTAACACTAAGTACTGTCAGTGATGTGCAGTTCATGATTGTAACAGGGATTGATCCCGGGCTCGCACGGCTCGGATACGGGGTGATCAGGGTCGACCGGGGCACCGCAACGCCGGTCTGCTACGGGTGTATCGAGACCCGGGCCGGGACCCGGCCGGCAGAGCGTTTGCTTGAGATCTACACCGGATTACAATCCCTCTTCGATCGTTATCCCCCGGATGCCCTCGCAATGGAAAAACTCTTTTTTTCCAAAAATGTTACCTCTGCAATGGGCGTCAGTGAGGTACGGGGTGTCGTCCTCCTCGCTGCTGAGCAGCATCAGATCCCGGTGACGGAGTACACGCCAAACCAGATCAAGCAGGCGATCACCGGGTCGGGCTGGGCTGACAAGGCGCAGGTGCAGCAGATGATACAACGACTCCTCCGGCTGGACGAGGTCCCCACACCGGACGACGCCGCAGACGGCCTTTCGATTGCCTTATGTCATATCCACGTCATGAGATAGTACAATGATCGCGTATCTGGACGGAACGCCAGTCGCAACCGGTGACCGGTGGGTGGTGCTGGAGGTCAATGGTATCGGTTACCGGGTGCACGTACCGGAGCCCGGGATCCGTGAGATCGCCCGTGCTCCCGGGAAGGTGACACTCCACACGTACATGGCCGTGCGCGAGGACGCAATTACCCTGTACGGGTTCCTGCACACAAGCGAACTCGAACTCTTCACGATCCTCATCGGGGTCTCGGGAATCGGCCCGCAGATCGCGCTCAATATCCTTTCCCAGACATCCCTTGAGGACTTTGTCCTTGCGATCCTTTCCGGGGATGAAACATGCCTGACCCGGATCTCAGGCATCGGGCCAAAGAGCGCAAAGCGGCTGATCCTCGAACTCCGGGACAAGATGAAAAAAGTGCAGGACGCCATGGCGCTTTCACCGGCCGGGAAATCAGACCGGGTTGTCAGGGATGCCGCGAGCGCTCTTGTCTCGCTCGGGTTTGCCGGGCAGGCGTCGTATGATGCGGTAAAAGCTGCGGCAAAGGAGATGACGATGCCCACCATCCAGGACCTCATCAAGGCGGCGCTTGTGACCTTAAAGGAGGGTGAGCGGCGGTGAGCGAACGGATCATCTCCCCGGAACCCACGCCCGACGAGCAGGATGCTCTTACCCTCCGGCCGGCAACGCTCGATGCATTTGTCGGGCAGGAGCCGGCAAAAAATGCGCTCCGGATCGCAATTGAGGCAGCGCAGCAGCGGGGCGAGCCGATCGACCACATTTTGTTTGCCGGGCCGCCGGGCCTCGGGAAGACAACGCTGGCGCATATTATTGCTCGCGAGATGGGTGCGGCGATACGAACCACGACCGGCCCGGTGCTGGAAAAACCCGGGGACATTGCCGCCCTTATGACTGCACTTCAGAATGGGGACGTGCTCTTCATCGACGAGATCCACCGTATGAACCCGGTGATCGAGGAGATCCTCTACCCGGCGATGGAGGATTTTTTTATCGATGTGATGATTGGCGAGGGCCCCAGCGCCCGCTCGATCAAGCTGACGCTCGAACATTTCACGCTGATCGGGGCGACGACACGGCAGGGCCTCCTGAGCTCGCCGTTCCGGGACCGGTTCGGGATCCTTGTGCGCCTGAACCTGTACTCCACGGAGGATCTTGTCAGGATTGTGACACGGAGTGCAGCACTCCTGAAGATCCCAATCACCCCGGAAGGTGCGGCAGAGATTGCCGCCCGGAGCCGCGGTACCCCGAGAATAGGCAACCGGCTCCTGAGGCGGGTCCGGGACTTTGCCGTGGTCAAAGGCGATGGGACGATCACCGCCGATATTGCACGGGGAGGTCTTGAACTGCTCCAGATCGACGAGCTCGGGCTTGACGATATCGACCGGCGCATCATCTCGGTGATTGCGGATGATTTTGGCGGCGGCCCGGTAGGGGCAAAGACGATCGCGATCTCAGTCGGTGAAGAGGTCAGGACGATTGAAGAAGTTTACGAACCGTACCTGATCCAGATCGGGTTTGTGAAGCGGACACCCCAGGGCCGGGAGACGACACCTGCCGCACTGGCACACCTCAAACTGAACCACACCCAGAAGACGCTGTTCTAAAAAAAAGTGGACGAGAACGTTTTTGTTCCGGGCCAGTCTGCCAGATTTGGAAAAAAACGGGATTTGATGCGGATTTCTCTGAAAAACTGAACAAACAGACCCACATGTCCCGAGGCCGGTGAGGCTGTCCGTTACTGATCAGGCCACGATAATAGACGTATTACCCGTCACTCCCTGCCTATCTCATGGGGGGGTGCAAGAGATTTCCATTCCGTTCGGGAGGTGTACCAATATTCACCGTCAAACAACAGGCCGGGGAAACGGTACCGCAAAAATACGTAATTTAAAAGATTGAAAGCCCATTGTGAAGTCGTGTCATGGTCCTATCTGGCCCGTTCCCACCGGCCTGTATACCTGAATACTGGGTTTGGCCAGATATATTCTTTTTCGAAATAGAATATAGATACGTCAGAGATATATTGATAAATTTCCGGATCGGGATGGGGCGACGGTAATCATTTCAATGAGTCTTCTCACATAAAACGCTCAACTCTTTGTTGAAATGAACGAACGATCATATCAAAGAAAACAGCTTTGTCGTGATTTGGTATCATCCTGATGCATTTCATTGGTTTGCATCGCGCAAATCCCTTATATTTTTGAGGGATGTGTTTCAAAATCCCTGGTTATCCAATCCGCCAAGGAGCGGTGTAGATGCGCCCATATCTTTCTTCATTCGCCGCTTCACACATCCGTTTTGCCGTCACCCATTCGCGAAGTCCGTTGAGATCGTCGGGATCTGGTAGTATGAAAGGACCGTCTCTGGTACAGGTTCTGTGACAGGTACGTGTCAGGATAGTTCGCCCGGGGTTTGATTCACCGGTCTGGCATAGCATGGCAGGTTCCACCCCGGATCATTTTACACTGAATCGTTCGAGGTCACAATTCCTGACTGCCACATACGTCAACCCCCGGTTGTCCGTCATAATATCAGGTACTCCGGGGGATGGTTCCGGTTCTTCATTTTTGGCAGTTCTTGCAGGGGCCCGTTCATCGGAACGATGACTGATAAAAATCACACGCTCTTTTTTCATCCACGCTCCCAATATTTACAATTTTGTGTAATCCTGATCCTACCATTGCCCCGGTTTTATAAACAGTTTTTCGATGGAGAATATACAGATATATATACAAAAAAAGTTCAGATAGAGACAGGTATATTCACCATATAACTCTGATTGAGGGGTGGGAAAAAGATGGAACTACGTCGGGTCCAGATGACCGGGGGGTCATCGTTTGTCGTTACGCTTCCCAAAGACTGGATACAGGAGATGCGGATCAAGAAAAATGATCCTGTCGGTCTTATTGTCCAGCCGGATGGAACACTGCTTGTCACAAAGAAAACCACAGACGAGCCGCTTCAGCGGGTAAAGGAGATAGACATCGGGCACATTACCGACCCCTCCTTCCTCTTCAGGATGCTCATTGGCACTTATATAACCGGTTTTACTGAGATAAGGATCAGCTCAAAACAGCGGTTTCCACCGTTCGTCCGCTCGGTCGTGAGGGACTTCACCCAGATGACCATCGGGCAGGAAATTGTCGAGGAGACCGATACCCTCATTGTAATAAAAGACCTGCTCAACCCGGCAGAGATGCCGTTTGACAATACCCTCAAACGCATGTTTGTGATCGTCAGGAACATGCACGTGGATGCCATAACAGCGCTCGAAACGCACAACCATGCCCTCGCTACCGATGTGATCAACCGTGACCTTGACTCGGACCGGCTCAACTGGCTAATTGCACGCCAGACGAACATGATCATGCAGAACCCATCCCTATCGCGCAAGATGGAGGTCTCGACCGGCATGGCCATGTACTACTACATCATCAGCAGGATCATCGAGCGGATCGGTGACCATGCCGTGCGGATAGCCGAAAATGCCGAGCCAACCATGGATATCGATCTTGATCCGAAAATCATTGCTGCGTTAAAAAAGGCAAGCGCCATGTCCATGAACATCTTTGACAAAAGCATTATCTCATTTTTCAATGCCGATATCAAGGAAGCTCACAAGACCATCGAGTCGGTCTCTGCACTCGAAAATATCTGTGGGGATATCAGCAATATGGCGTTCAAACAGGAGACACTTGCCGCGATTTCCATCAGTTATGTCGCTGAGAGTATCCGCAGGGCCGGCGAATATTCTGCGGATATTTCCGAGAACGTGATCAATTACATTGTCGAGGAAGACCGCTCACTCCACCGGCGTCCCGCCGGGAAATGATCCTCCCCGCATATACCCGGTCTTTTTTTTGTTACAGTACCATCACAATCGCACATTTTCCTTTTTAAACTGTCAAACACGTGGCCGATAGAGGAAAGGCAAAATTTCAAAAAGTATTGTGAACTCTCGTCCGCTGACACAAGTGCAGTAAAAAAATTCGGGAAACCCCATGGTGCTTATCCGGATTCCCGGCAACCTGTGAGGGGCCTCTCGCATAAGAAATCCTTTGAACCTTTACGGACAACAGATGACAGGGGCATGAGGATATGGACGTCAACGGGCCAAAAGTCAGGAAATACCTGAAAAAATTCATTGTCGGGCCGGAAAAGAAAATCCGGTTGAAAAATTACGATACAGACTGGGTGCAGCACGAATCATTCAGGAACCAGCCTGAAGGAGAAATAAAAAATCTTCTCATGGGGGTCCTAGAAAAAGATCAAAACGATCTCTTTGCAGCGCAGGAACTCCTTGCCGCTTCCCACCAGTACGGTATCCTGATCGTGCTGCAGGGGATGGACACAGCAGGAAAAGACGGCACGATCCGGCACGTGATGTCCGGTGTGAACCCGCAGGGGTGCGATGTACATTCGTTCAAGGTTCCCGGGCCCGAGGATCACGCACACGACTTTCTCTGGAGGTACGAGAAGGTGCTGCCCGAGCGCGGGATGATCGGCATCTTCAACCGTTCCTACTATGAGGATGTGCTTGTCGTACACGTGCACCCTGAACGCATGGAAGAACTCCCAAAAGTGATCGGCCCGGACTCGGAAGGGTTCTGGGATGGACGGTATAAGGATATCAACGCTTTTGAAAAGCACTTGGTCCGGAACGGTACGCTCGTCCTGAAATTTTTCCTCCACATCTCAAAAGACGAGCAGAAAAAGAGGCTGCTCGACCGGCTCGCACACAAAGAGAAATATTGGAAATTTTCAGTCGCGGATATCGCAGAGCGGCAGTACTGGGACGATTACCAGGTCGCGTACGAAGAGATGCTTAGTGCAACGTCAACAAAATATGCACCATGGTTTGTCGTGCCCGCTGATCACAAGTGGATGGCCCGCACAGTTGTCGCGGAAGCGATCACTTCAGCCATCGATGGGCTGAACCTTTCATATCCCACGTTCTCTGACGATCAGATAAAACATCTGATGGATGCGAAGAAGGATCTGGAAGAGGAATGATCAAACCGGATCCACATACTTTTTTTGGGACCGGCGCCGGGAATATTCATCTCGGGGGTATTTTTAGCAGCCTTTAAAAGAGTGGAGAGAGAGGAACATGTCTCCTCATCACTCATTTCATTTTACGCCAGCTTCGCATTCATCGATGCCGGCATCAGCCGGTCAAGGAGGAATGTCGGCACCTGCTGCGAAGTCTTCACCGTCAGATCGAAATTATCTGTGGTCCCGGTCGAGCCCAGGTACTGTAGGGTGAACTGGAAATCGGCATTGTAGAGCGGGATCCCGAGCACCGTAATCTTCGCGTGACGGGGGCTAATCACCCGGGTCTGGCCCACGACAAGCTGCTCGCGGTTACCGTCAACATCGGTGGTGACCGAATTGTTGTAGGCCATTACTGCGATCCGGCTGCTGCCGATCATCACCGCTTCCCCGTCCGGCAGCGCGACATTATAATGGGTCACGTACGGGAGATTTTCTCCGGAAACACCGGTCGTGACCGTAAGGCTGAAGGTAAGGAGCACGGCAGCGATGATCACAATGATGATACCGACAATGACACCGATCAAAATTTTTGTTCTGTTCTGCATGCGGCCGTCATCTCTTACAGCAACATGTGGGGGATGATCCGTCATACTATCACGTACTCCAGACTCGGCCATAAACATGTAGGGTCAAAAACGGTCCCGGACGGATCGTTTCAGTCCGGGGATACACGCAGTACTCTCCCGGCGTCTCATAGTAATGCGAGGCAGGAGGACCGGTCCCGGGTCCTTCCCATAAAATCCATTATCCCCCCCTTCCAATAGTACTACGATTTTGATGCGCATACCCATACAATCAGTCACGCCGGAAACCGGCCATGCGGAAGTCTGCGGATGGGTCCACGAGGAAAGAGACCTCGGGGGGCTCGCGTTCTTTTTGATCCGAGACAGGACCGGTATCATCCAGGTGACCATCCCGAAAAAGAAAGTTTCGGAAGCAGTGCTTGCCGCTGCAAAGAAAGTCTCGCGTGAATCCGTTGTCCGTATTGCCGGCACGGTAAAAGCAGTAGAAAAGGCCCCGGGCGGCAGGGAAATTGTTCCCGACACCTTTGAGATCATCAATCTCGCCGAGACCCCGCTTCCCCTCGATGTCTCCGAAAAAGTCGGGGCGGAACTCGATACCCGTCTCGATGCACGGTTCCTTGACGTGCGCAGGCCCCGGGTCGCTGCAGTCTTCCAGATCCGGAGCGCTGCGATGCATGCAGTCAACAACTTCTTCCACAAGGAAGATTTCATCAGCATCACCACCCCGAAGATTGTCGCCGCAGCGACCGAAGGCGGGACAGAACTCTTCCCGATTGCATATTTCGACAAGGAGGCATTTTTGAACCAGAGTCCGCAGCTCTACAAACAGATGATGATGGCGGGCGGATTCGAGAAGGTTGTCGAGATCGGACCGATCTTCCGGGCCGAGGAGCACAACACCACCAAACACCTCAACGAGGCAACAAGTATCGATATCGAGGTCTCGTACGCGGATCACAACGATGTGATGAAGATCCTCGAAAACCTGATCGTCAAAACCTACGAATACGTGAACAGGTCCTGCGGCGACCAGCTGGCAAACCTCGAACTGACCGACTTTGCCGTGCCAAAGGCCCCGTTTACCCGGTTACCCTACAGGGATGCTATCGAGATCGCACAGAAAACGTGCAGTGATCCGATCAAGTACGGCGATGATATCAGCGCTGCGGCAGAACACGTGATCGGTGACGAGATGGGAGCACACTACTTCATCACCGACTGGCCTACCGAGATCCGGCCCTACTATGCGATGCCCTACGAAGACGATCCGTCCATCTGCAAGGCATTCGACCTCATGCACCCGAGGATGGAACTATCGAGTGGCGCAGAGCGTATCCACCAGTACGACCTGCTCGTGCAGCAGATCAAAAAGAAGGGCCTCAACCCCGAAAGTTTCGAGTTCTACCTGCGCCCGTTCAGGTACGGGATGCCCCCCCACGCAGGATGGGGTCTTGGTGCCGAACGACTGATCATGACCATGCTCGGGCTCTCAAACGTCCGTGAAGCAGTCCTGTTCCCGCGTGATATGCACCGGCTCGTCCCATGAAGGCGTATTTCATCAACAAGGTTTTAGCGACAACCGTTGTCGGGAGTTACCCCGTGGTAAAAGGCTCCGGCCTGAAAACTCTTTTTGATCCCCTGAAATCTGCGGTCGAGACTGCGGTCTCCGACCAGCTCGCGGCCGGGATCGATATCATCTCTGACGGTCAGGTCAGGGGCGACATGATCCAGGCATTTTCCGGTAAACTCCCCGGGATCAAAGGCCAGGATGTAATCGGCAAGATCCAGCCGGCGTCAGGACCGATTACCGTGGCAGATACAAAGTATGCCCGCTCAAAATCCCCTTACGTCAAGGGTATCATCACCGGTCCCTCGACACTTGCCCATGGTCTCCACATCAGCACACCGATGTACAGAAACCGGGAGGAACTTGCGCTTGATATTGCGGCAGCATTGGCTGTGGAGGCACGATATCTCGAAGCCGCTGGTGTCACCTTAATCCAGATCGACGAGCCCATCTTCTCGACCGGCGTCGCGGATCTTGCCGTGGGAAAGCAGGCAATCGATCTGATCGTCGGAGCCATTAAAGTCCCGACCTGCATGCATGTCTGCGGCGGGCTCGAAAACGTTATCGATGACATCCTGAAGATCAACGTGAACGTGCTGGACTTCGAGTTTTCGAAGAATCCTGCCAACCTGGGGCTGTTCGGGTCACGTGATCTGGCAGGTCGGATGATCGGGTACGGCTGCATGGATTCCACATCGGAAGCCGTGGAGACGGTCGCGGAGATAAAAAAACGGATCGAGAAAGGGGTCGAGGTCTTCGGTGCCAAAACGATGCTTGTGGATCCTGACTGTGGCCTGCGGATGCGATCCCGCGAGGCGGCATTCTGGAAACTCAAGAATATGGCACAGGCTGCAAAGGAAGTACGGCTCGCGCTATAACCCATTAGACAGATTCATTAAAAAATAAAAAATCCCAAAAAAGATCTTTTCTATACGACTCTCGAAGTTGTCGATGCTTCAATCCCGTTTTCCGTGATGATAAAGGGCAGCAGGCGCTGAGGGGCGGCGGCGTCCCGGATCTTGTGGACGGCAAGCGTCCGCTCGATCTCGCTCTGGCTTACATCGGTTTTGAATTCTATCACGAGATCTGATGCACGCATGATCCGGGTCATCTCGACCGGGGGATGGATATTGGTATAGACGACGAACATCAGGTTCGCACCGCGTTTTCGCATCTCCTCCCGTGAATGTCGCAAAAATTTCAGCGCTGTGTCGATCCCGTACTTGATAATAATAGTGGAAAGTGAATCAATGACTATCCTGCCGCCAATCATCTGGGGGAGATACATATCGGGGTGGAGATCGCCTGCATCAACCATGCCCACCTCCACGTCCCCGTCGTTCATCAGGTACGTGCCCTCCTCGCCTTCGACCTTCCAGAACTGCATCGCTGCGAGGTCGACACCGGCAAGTGGCGTCCCGTACACCATGATGATCGCTCCTTCCGGAAACCCACCGTCCAGCAGGAGGTTGAGACCGACAATACCGGTAGATCGCTTCTTTGGCCTCCCCGAAATCGGGATGTCAACGATCTGGCTTTTTGTATCCACTTTGGGATGCTCCGGCTAATATTAATGACCGTATATTTAAAAAGTTTGTGGAAATTCATCCGTTCTGTCGCAGAATATTTCCGCAATTCCTCTTTAGGACCTGATTTTTCCGAATTTTTCCCTCAGGGTCCGGCGCAGGAGTTTCCAGCCGTGCACCCGGGGAAGGGCATCCACGAGGATGAGCCGGCGCGGGACCTTGTAGCCGGCAAGGTGGACGCGGCAGAACGATTCGAGATCCGGTTCCGACAGCGTGGCGCCTGATTTTACAACGACCGCGGCGACCGGCATTTCTCCTTTTCGCTCATCGGGGACGCCAAAGACCGCCACATCCGCCACCGCCGGGTGCTGGATGATCACGTTCTCCACTTCGGTCGGGTAGATCTTCCAGCCCGACATGATGATCATGTCTTTTTTCCGGTCGGTGATGTAGAGGATGCCGTCCGCGTCCATGTACCCGACATCGCCGGTCAGGAACCAGCCGTCATGGCGGAAGACCGCTGTGGTTGCCTCGGGAAGGTTCCAGTACCCTTGTGCAACGGACGGCCCGCGAAGGGCGATCTCACCAGCCTCTCCCGGCAGCATCTCGGTCTCCGGATCGTCAGCATCCACGATCTTAACTTCAGTGTACCCGACCGCGACTCCCACGCTCTGGTAGTGCCGGGTCAGATCGGGGTACTCGGGCAGGGTGGTCGTGCCTGAACCAATGACAATCGTCTCGGAAAGCCCGTACGAGTTTGCTACCGGGATATGGAACCGTTTGTCAAATGCCTCCCATATTGCAGGAAGAAGCTGACCCCCGCCCGAGATGATGAGCCGGGCGGTGCGGAGCCGGGCTTCTGTACCCAGGGCGCTGTGGACAAGCGTGTGGATCACCGGGGGCATCCCGGCAAGAACAGTCACGTTGTAGCGTTCGGCAAGAGCAAGGTAATGCTCCGCATCGAATCTTTCCATCATCACAAAGGTCCCCCCCGCCCGCAGGACGGAAAGCCCCCACGACAAACCGACGTGCCCCATCGGGTAGATCCCAAGATAAACATCGTCAGGCCTGAGCCGGAGGGCCTCCCTTTCCGCATCGAGCGCCGTCATCCAGTTTGCGTGAGTGAGCTTGGCACCCTTGGGCTTACCCGTCGTGCCGGCCGTGTACTGGAGGTGACAGAGGTCATCCATCGCGCAGTTGACTGCGCGCATTGATGCGGGTGCCGGGGGAAACGATGCCCACGCGACAACACCGTTCCCTGTTCCCCCAACGCAGATGACAGAGACAAGGGCCGGGGCCTTGTCCCGTATTTCAGCCACAACACCGGCGCCCTGCACATCCGTGATGATCGCACATGCACCGGCATCGTTGACCGCATACAGCAGTTCCTCACCCTTGTACACGATGTTTGTGGGGACGGCTACGGCACCGATACGCCAGATCGCAAAATAGCTGATCAGGTACTCGGGCGAACTGTCCAGATAGATGCAGACCCGGTCGCCTTTTTTTATCCCGAGCCGGGAAAGACCGCTCCCGACGCGGTTCATCTCCTCGCGGAGCTTGTGGTAACTGTAGATCTCGTTCCGAGACGGGCAGATGAGCGCCGCCTTTGCCTCGGGAACACTCTTTGCATCAAGGAGCGTGGTAACGTTAGACATGTCCGCCGGTCCGATCTGATGATACGAATTTGACGTTGATGTATATACATGTTCATTTTATGGATCCGGTTGTGGATAAACAGGCAACAATCATTACATCCGACCACAATTTTGTAATAATTGCGTACCAAAAGTACCAGATAATGGATCAGTGCGGACATGGCAGATATTCGTAATTTTATCGGGTTTGCACAGAATGAAACCCTGATCAAGGAGTATGACGGTTTCCGGATGTATTTTCCGGTGAAGGCAAAGGTCAGCCTCGCCGTGACCAGCAAACGGCTTATTGCCTATTCTTCTGTCAGGAATTTCTTTGATGGAAAAACAGAATCACTCTTCCAGCAGGTCAGTCTTACTGACATCAGGGGAGTCGGCGTTGTACAATCAGCGAGGTCACGGATCGGTCTCATCGCGCTTGGGATTGTCATCCTTCTTGCAGGGATCCTAACCACCGTCATCGGTCTCTCCGGGAACACGCTCTTTGAGATGGGCGGGATAGCGTGCAGTATTCTGGGGATAATCCTACTTGTTACGGGCATTTTCTGGAAAAAGCACCTGTTCCGGTTCGAGGTCTGGGGAACTGCCTGGGTTCTCCCGGTCGGGGAGTTCGAAAATATCAGGCCAACCCTCACAGTTGGCCCGGACCTGACGAAAGTTGTCGAGGAACTGGGTGCCCTCCTTATCGAGATTCAGGAAGGGACGCTGTAGCCCGAGTGACCTGCTCCCGCTATTGACCGCACCGGTACTGTGACGGGTATCGCTCCTCGTTCCGGCAGATTGATGCATACCGTGCCCGGGTGCCGGACCGGTAACAACAAGTTTTTTCTGTATCCTGACCCGTATGATAACTGATATCTATGGCTGAGGAAACGCATCAGGAACAACCACCCCGCCAGCACCACGAACGGGGCCCATATCACCACCCCCCCACACGGGATCACCACAACCAGCCTCCCCGCCCGGCGGCAGAGCAGCGGCCACAGGAGCCGGCCGGGGAAAATCTCGATGCGGCAGATAGTGAAGAAGAACATGCAGAGTCCCAGCATCGGTCGCACGGGGGCCACCGCGGTGGCAGGCCGACAAAGAAAGTTTACGAAGAATTTTTAAACGATCCGTATTGCGAATAAAACAGCATCAGGAACACTTTTTTAACGGGGAAAATTGAGATCCGGCTGGAATGCCTTCCCGCAAAATCGCCCCGGATCGCTCATGGAAAATTCCGTATAATCTTCTCCCGGATCGCTTCCTTTGGGTATGCCCCTATCACCCGGTCGACCATCCTGCCATTTGAAAAGAATACAATATTCGGGATCGCCGAGATGTTGAGCTGCCCGGAAAGCTGCTGGTTCTCATCCGTGTTGCATTTTCCGAACGTGACTTTCCCGGCAAATTCCTGGGCAAGTTCGTCAATGACGGGGCCGACCCGGCGGCATGGCCCGCACCACTCGGCCCAGAAATCGATAACAAGGGCCGGGTGGTTCCTGAGAAGTTCTTCGATGTGCATCTGGTCGACCACGATCACGCCACCGGAAACTCTCTGGTGCTCCATCTTCTCTTTGAGTGCTGCCATCCGTTTCTCACGGATATCGTTCAGCTCGGTATCGTCCATGGGTGAAAATAGGGAGTCACTGATAATTGAAGTTAGCGAACAGGACGGTTGTTCCGACTGTCATGGGAGTAAAGTATATCAGCGCCTGCCATCTATATTATAACCCTGATTATAGGAAGCGAGGTAGGGTAGTCAGGATATCCCGACGGGCTCATAACCCGTAGATCGATGGTTCAAATCCATCCCTCGCTACTTTTTCTTTTTACACCCCGGGAACTGTCAGGTGCTCGTGTCTGTACCGGATCAATCCTGCAGATGCAGGAGTGAGACGTGTCATTTCCGTGCAACGGTCACGATAAAATTCCGGTTTTTGTACACGACATCTACATCGGAAAAACCGGCCCCGTGCAGCCACGCAATCTGCACAGAAAGTTTCTCGTTTTTGTCCAGCGTGTCCCGGCGCCGGCGGATCTCCGCAGACTCCGTTGAGGCAAGCGGCCCGTTTTTGAGAAATTCATCCCAGTACTCCCGGTACTTCCCGGTGAAGTACGGCGACTCGCCCTCAGCCTGATCGGCGTTTACAAAGATCCCGCCGGGTTTAAGAACAGAAAATATCCGGGCAAAAAGCCGGCACTTGTCTCCCGGTTCGAGATGGTGAATTGAAAGGGCGGAGCAGACGAGATCGTAGGGGCCGCCGAGATCCACCCGGGAATAATCGCCGGAACTGAACCGGACAGCCGGGTGGTCGCGGAACCGTTCCCGGGCTACGGCAAGCATCCTGTCGGAGATATCAAGGAGGGTAAGGGTCGCGGAGGGATACTTTTCAAGAAGCAGTGCGCTCAAAAGCCCGGTACCGGCACCGACATCAAGAATTGCTGGCGAGACGGAGGGACTTCCGGCAGCCCAAACCGCCACGCCGTAAAACTGCCGCATGTCAGGAATAATAAACTCCCGCTGGGCATCGTATCCTGTTGCAATCTCATCGAAGGCTTTTCTTATGTGATCCATGGTCCCGCACCCGTGACCGGTAAAGATATACCCGACCCTTACACCGGATTGTCCGTTAAGGCACAAAAATATGATACAAAAAGAGGGGATGGGAAAAAGAAATTATTACGAACTTTCCGCTTCGAACGACTCGAGCTTTGACTGGAATGTATCATCCACAAAATCAACCTGTCGGGGATTCGCTGTTTCCCCTTCAATGGGCAGCGGATAGCATCCGGTAAGGCACCCGGTACAGAGATCCTCACGATCGAACCCTATGGCTTTTACGAGCGCGTCAAGTGATATGTGGTGAAGCGACGTCGCCGTGATGGCACGCCGGACGTCATCCTCCATCTTATCGCTCGCAATCAGCTCCTTCCGGGTCGGCATATCGACGCCAAGGTAACAGGGCGCCTTGATCGCCGGGGAACCGATCCGCATATGTACCTCGCGTGCACCCGCATCCCGCATCATCTCGATAATCCTCTTCGAAGTCGTGCCCCGCACGATGCTGTCATCGACAAGGACGACCGACTTGTTCTTCAGGTGCCCCGGGATCGGGTTGAGCTTGATCCGGACGGCCCGCTCCCGTGCCTGTTGCGTCGGCATGATAAAGGTCCGGCCCATGTACCGGTTTTTCATGAGGCTCTCCACGAACGGTATCCGGGACCGTTCCGCGTACCCGATCGCGTAGGCAGTCCCGGAGTCCGGTACCGAGCAGACCGAATCCGCGTTTACCGGAGCCTCTTCGTGGAGTTTCTGGCCGATCGTCCGCCGCACATCGTACACGAGCACGCCGTCCATCACGGCATCCGCCCGAGCAAAATAGATGTACTCGAAGATGCAGTGGGCCCGCCTGCCCGCAACCGCGATCTGCGTGCACCGGACACCGTCGCTGTCCATCCGGATCAGTTCGCCGGGTTTCACATCGCGGAGGAATTTTCCCCCCAGCGCATCGACCGCCACGCTCTCGGATGCCACGATGTAGCCTTTCTCGATCTTCCCAAGACAGAACGGCTTGATGCCGAGAGGATCGCGGAATGCGTAGATGACGCCGTCGATCATGATCACGACCGAGTACGAGCCCTGCATCCGTTTCATGCAGAGATGCACTGCGTCCTCCACGGAGCCCGAGGTACTGATCTCCTCGATTAAGATCTTCGCGATGATCTCCGTATCGGTCGTGGTCGTAAAGATCTGACCCGCCTGCTCGTACTCCCGCCGGATCTCACAGGTGTTGACCAAGTTCCCGTTATGGGCAACGGAGATAAAATGATCCTGAAATTGGAAATTCAACGGCTGGATGTTCTCAGGCAGGTTTGCGCCGGTCGTCGGGTACCGCACATGACCAATGCCTGCCTGACCTTTAAGATCTTTTAAAACAGAGGGGGAAAAAACATCTGCGACGAGCCCCTGCCCCTTGAACTTGCAGAGACTTGTCCCGTCAAACGTGGATATTCCGGCGCTTTCCTGGCCACGATGCTGGAGCGCATACATGGCATAGTAAAGCTGGATGGAAACACCGCCAGCATCGACGATGCCAACGATACCACACATGGTTCTGCTCTAATGCGTCGGAGTTTTTGGTCTCTTGCTGTGCCACTTGAAGTTTTGCATCTTGGTGCTTCTGCCAAACCCGCAGGAAGAGCAGACTTTCTTCTGGGCGTGGAACGAGATCTTACCACATCGCCGGCAGGCGATGTGGGTCATCTTGTTCATCTTACCCATTGACGGTGTGCCTTTTGTCATGTTATTTCACCTTATGATTCCAGCGATGGCGAGATATAGATCACGTTATCTCCACGGACGATAAGCGTGCCTACCTTTACAACCTGCCCGTTCTCTGTTTCCTCAGCCTTGTCAAGGACGAGGTTCATATGAACATCGTAACCCTGAAGAACTCCCCGGATCTCTCTCCCGCCTTTGAGGGAGACGATAACGGGCTGGCGGTTCAGCACCAGATCTAAAATATCCAACGGTCTTTTGGTCATACTCATACCCTGTATTACCATCGCTCTGGAGTAATATATGTGCGTGAGCACTCTACTTAAACATAGCGTAGATCTGCATGGGTCAAGAAGGTTTCTGAT
>Ga0181529_10001687_pt1 | contig 27966 bp, 21 predicted proteins | sample PEATcosm2014_Bin_36_FD_119763 | JGI IMG/M metagenome (GOLD analysis project Ga0181529, IMG submission 119763) | Peatland microbial communities from MTU Mesocosm Facility, Houghton, MI, USA - PEATcosm2014_Bin10_30_metaG | ecosystem: Environmental > Terrestrial > Soil > Wetlands > Peat | place... | reverse complement strand
TCCAGGCCCGCGTAATCCTTTGCCGGGAAGATCTTGTCGCGCTGGGCCTGCAGCTTGCCATCGATAAAGTCGTACAGCGCCAGATGGACCTTGGTGCCGCCGACATCTCCTGCCAGAATCATTGTTCCCTCTCGATCCGGCCGTGTCCGTCCCTATCCGTCGCGGGCAGCTCTGCGGCCGCTCCTCGGTCGAGGAGCAAGGTCAGTATACCGCTTGCCGGTTGAATGAGCTGACTGGGTAAAAGGTCTGGATCGTGTGGGCCCAAAAGGACTTGTTTCAATAAAGAAGCCTTGTCGGCTCCGCCCAGGAGGAAGAAGACCGAGCTGGCCTGATTGATCACCGGCCAGGTGAGGGTGATACGCCAGCAGTCCTTTTGCGGAACGTGGTTGGCGGTGACCAGTTTGGTCATTTCATAAATCGCTTCAGTTGAGGGAAAGATGGAGGCGGTGTGGCCGTCGGGCCCCATGCCCAGGGCGATGAGGTCAAAGCGCGGCGTCTCCGCGCCTTCCAGGCGAAAGCTGTTGCGCAGCTCCGACTCGTAGCGTGCGGCAGCCACTTCGGGGGCGAGTTCGCCTTCCATCCGGTGGATCTGCGCTTCAGCCAGTGGGACGTGGTCGAGCAGGGCCTCGCGGGTCATGCGGTAGTTGCTGTCCGGGTGGTCGGGGGATACGCAGCGCTCGTCCACCCAGAAAAGCTGGATGCGGGACCACGGCATGCGCGCAAACCAGGGGCGGCGCGGGTCGGCCAGGATCTCAAAAACAGCCTTGGGCGTGGAGCCGCCGCTGATCGCGATGCGGGCCAGGCCGCGCTTGGCCACGGCCTTGACAGACTGCTCCACAAAATACTCCGCAGCCAGCTCGGCCAGGGCCTTGGAGTCGGCGGCAACCTGATAGTTGATCGTAAGGGGACGGGGCATCGGGCTCCTTGGGGAATCTTCAGGACTCAGGATTGAGATGCGCGAAGGGGCGAAAGCGGTGCAGGCATCGATCTGAAGCAAGACCCAACGAGGAGGCACCGGAGCGTGGGTCTACGCCGCTGTAATAAAAACCAGCGGGCCTACGGTTTGCGGAGGGTGAAGATCAGGAAAGAGAATTCGAGGCCATAGTTCTCCCAGCGCACGGGGCGCTCGGTGCACTCGAAATCGATCTCTCCGGTGGTCTGAAAACCAGTTCCAAGTGCCAGCGCGACGACCGCTTTGGCCTGTTCGCGGGAGTAGATGGTGATGGGCGCGCCGTAGGCTGTCTGCATCCGGGTATCGACCGGTTCCGGGTAATAGTCGGTGGAAGTGATGAGGATGCCGTCCGGCTTGAGCACTCGGAACATCTCTTTGAAGTACAGCTCAAGCGGAACCCCGTGCTCGATGACGCTCATGCAGGTGATGGCGTCGAAGGATGCGTCGGGAAAGCCGGTACGGGTAATGTCGCCGGGGAGATATTGGATGGGGCCACGCCGGGCCTTGTCTGTAAATGCCAGATTCATGCCGCACAAATCGCGAAAGCCATAGACGAACAAGGCGGGCAGGACGTTGCTATAGAACTCCGAGCCCGCATCGAGCACGGAGCCGGATTTCGGAACGTTGCTGACAATGGCGTTAACAGCAGCCAAATGGTCCCAGTTCTTCTCGTCCGCGCGATGCAGCGGTAGCCCCAGAGCCTTGCCTTGTTGCGTAGCCTGCTGCCACTCGGCACGGGTCTTGAGCGCGCTGTTGGGCAGCATCGCAGGCGGAAGTTCTGCGATGCGATTTCTGCCGTACTTCAACCTCAACACCAGGCGATAGAGCGGTTCAAAGCGCAGAAAACAGCTTCGAACGCGACGGAAGAAGCGCCGCGAAGCAGGGAGCTGAGGGGATAGGATGTTACGTTGACTCATGCTAACGATTGTATATTGTCCGATGCCGAGCGGCGGAGACGCCGGTGTGTCGTGGCCAGGGGGCCGATGCCTTCGGATAACTATAGGTGGATAACATGCCGCGCAAACATGGTATAACGCTTGATTGCTCTTCTCGCCATGCCAACGTGCCCGCATTGATGGAGCCAAGCGCACTTCAGCCTTTCAATGCGCCGTCGCGTGTTCCCTCCATCATTCTAGGTCCCTGACCGTGTGAATATGTTCCAGATGAAGTTCATACCACCCCAGGTTAGGCGCAAAAACAAGGACGCGCCGAACCTGGGGCACCCGATCATGGGTACGAAATCAAGCGGTCAAAAGCCTAGGTCTTTGGCCGTTTGATTTCGTACCAATGCTGGGTGCCCCAGGTCTCGCTTTTGAGACCTGGGAAGCCGAGATGCGAAGGTACAAATCCATGCTGTTAGAGACCTAGGCAGGAGTTACATTTCTCGCGCGGCCTGCCGCGGATGGGGGGCGGAAGAAGAGCCATCGCAGCTCCCTCCCGCTTCGCTCCCGGTAACTCAGAAGGCCAGCTTCGCCAGTTATCGTCCGTTAGTTGCCCAGGTAGTCGCGATAAGTGGTTTCTAGCAATCCAGTGGAGCGGGCCAGGACCAGCTTGGCCACGTTGTACTGGAAGAGGCTCTCGACCAGATTGGTTTCAGCCGTGGCCAGGGTGGCCTGGGCGGTAACCAGGGGCAGGTTGTCGTCGACGCCGGCGTTCACGCGATCGGTTTCGTCGCTGACGGCGCGGCTGGCCAGCTCTACGTTGGAGCGGCCCACCTGCACCAACTGGTGCGTAGCGTTCACGTCCAGCAGAGCGGAGCGGACCTGGAACTCAATGCCGGTGCGGAGGTCGGCAAGCTGGGCCTGGACGGCCTGCATCTGCGCGCGGGAGGCGTCCTCGTCGCCACGCTGGCCGGCCTCGCGGAACAGCGGCATGGAGACCGTGCCAATGGCGGCAAAGTTGCCGCGGGTGCCGGAGCCGTTCACGGTGGCCGTCCCGTAGTAGCCGTTGAAGCTGAGCGAGGGCAAGCGCTGGGCGCGATAGGCAAGGTGGATGGCCTTGTACTCGACAGCCTCGTTCTCTACCCGCTGGAAGTCTTGCCGATTCTTGAGGGCGACGTCAAGAACTTCAGCCGGGGTGCGGTCGGCCAGCTCGGAGTAAGGGGCCGGATCGCTGAGTTCGATGGCTTGCGCGGGGGCAATGCCGATCTCGCGTTTGAGCAGGATCAGGTTCTTCTGGTAGGCGTTTTCAGCGGCGGTAAGTTCCTGCTCCCGGGCCTTGAGTTCCACCTGCGCGCGGAGGTCGTCCACGTTGGGGGCCACGCCGGCCAAATGCTTCAGGTGGGCGTTGATGGCCAGTTGCGCGGCCTGGCGAACCAGAGCCCGGGCGTTGGACACCTCACTGGAAGCGGCCACGGCGTGCAAGTAAGCGGTGGCCACCTGCTGCACCACTTCGCCACGGGCAGAGGTCTTCTGGAAGTAGGCGGCCTTTTCAGCGGCGCTGGCTCCCTTGAAGGCGGCAATCACCGGGCCGGAGAAGAGGGTCTGGCTGTACTGGATGTTGCCCTGGGTCAGGTCGTCTTTGGTGATGAAGTTGAAGCCGGCCGTGGAGCCCATGCCCAGCAGCGAGGAGAACTTCTTGATGGTGCTGGGCCCAAAGCCCATGGCGACGAGGTTGTGCTGGTAAACTCCAGTGCCGCCGCTGACCATGATGTTGGGCAGGAAGTATTGCAGGGCGACGTTCTTTTGCCCTTGCAGCGCCAGCTCACCGGCCTCGGCCTGCTTCAGGCCAAGGTTGTTGCGCAGCCCGCTGGCAATGGCCTGGTCAAGCGAGAGGCGGAGCGTGTCGTCGTGGGCCGACGCGGCGGTCACACTGCCGAAGAAGGGGTTGACAGCTGAGCTAGGATTTGGCCCCTGGGCCAGCAGAACGCCGGCAAGGGCCGGGAGGACGAACAGCATCGCGAAATGTCGAACGGGATTCACAGTCACTATTTTCTCAGATGATCGGCACTGAGTGCTCGATTCAGGGAATGGAAAGAGGGTACAAGAGAGAGAACTCGGAACCCCTGCCCTTGGAATGGTGCAAACGGCAATGGCTTGCGCATATAAAATGAGCTACGGAAGAGCGCCTGGGATGGGCGCACCCTGAGGACACGCGAGATGACAGGATTTGAGGGAAGAATTGCGCTGGTGACCGGCGCCAGTCAGGGCATTGGACGGGCCTGCGCCCTGGCGCTGGCCAAGGCCGGAGCCACCGTGGCTCTGGCGGCGCGCAACCAGGCCAAGCTCGATGAGACTGTGGCGGAGATTGAGGCAGCCGGCGGCAAGGCAGCCGCGTTTGCTCTAGATGTGGCTAGCGAAGAGTCCATCAAAGCCGGCGCCAAGGCGGTGATTGCGCAGTTTGGCAAGGTGGAGATTCTGGTGAACAACGCCGGCATCACGCGCGATGGCCTGATGATGAGGATGAAGCGCGCGGACTGGGACGACGTGATCGGCACCAACCTGACAGGTGCGTTTTTGATGTCGCAGGCGGTGGTTCCTTCCATGATGAAGAACCGCTGGGGCCGGATTGTGAACATCTCGTCGGTGGTGGGGCGGATGGGCCAGGCCGGGCAGGTGAACTACGTTTCGTCGAAGGCGGGATTGATCGGCATGACGCGCTCCATGGCGCGGGAGCTGGCCTCGCGCGGGATTACCGTGAACGCGGTGGCGCCGGGCTACATTGAGACGCCGATGACCGCGGTGCTCAACGAGGCGCAGCGCACGGCCATGATGGCCACCATTCCGCTGGGTCGTCCGGGCACGGATCAGGATATTGCGCAGTCGGTGGTTTTTCTGGCTTCTGACGCGGCTTCGTACATAACTGGCCATGTGCTGGATGTAAACGGCGGCATGTTCATGGGAGCCTGAAAACACAGTACGCAGCATTTGCACCAAAGGTGGGGCGGTCCCGGATGGGATTCCGCCCCAATTCAGTCTTTGCCCAAACCAAGGTAACCGAAAGTCGCCTTTCCAGAACCAAATTGCCACAGACCGGCGAAGTTATCCTTATCCCAGGCCGATAGGGAGGGTGGGGAAGGATCACATGATGATCGAGACTGGGGAGCAGGATCGAGCTCCGGCCGGAACGTCGGCCGGGGCTCCCGAGGTTGGGCTACGCTATGTGGCCCGGCAACCTATTCTCGATTTGCATGGCCGGGTGTATGGCTACGAACTCCTGTTTCGCGACGGACCAGGGACGATCTTTACCGGGGATGGCGACCTGGCCACCCGGACCATGCTGGACAATACGCTGGTCTTTGGCTGGGAGAAGCTGGCCAGCGGAGCGATGGCGTTTGTGAACTGCACCCGCGAGGCGCTGACCGAAGCGCTGGTGGATGTGATGCCTCCCAGCATGACGGTGCTGGAGGTTCTGGAGACCCTGGAGCCTACCCCTGACCTGATCGAGGCCTGTCGCAAGCTGAAGGCCGACGGCTTCAAGATTGCGCTGGACGACTTTACCTGGCGGTCGGAGGTTGAGCCGCTGGTGGAGCTGGCGGACATTATCAAGGTTGACTTCACCCTCTCTGACTCGGACGAGCGCCGCTGGATGATTCGCCGACTGGGCAACCGTGGCATTACGTGGTTGGCGGAAAAGGTGGAGACCCAGGCGGAGTACCAGCAGGCCTGCGACGAGGGGTTCACGCTCTTTCAGGGATATTATTTTTGCCGTCCGGTGCTGCTGCAGAACCGCAAGGTGCCGGCCAACCGGTTGTCGCAGATCGAGATCCTGCAGATGCTGCGCGCCGAACAGATTGACATGAAGAAGCTGGCGCGGCTGGTGAAGCGCGAGGCCGCACTGACCTACAGGCTGCTGAAGCTGGTGAACTCGCCGGTGTGCGCGGTGCGCCAGGAGGTTCGCTCCGTGGAGACAGCGCTGCTGGCCGTGGGCGAAGACACCTTCCGTCGGATTGCCACGCTGGCCATTACCAGCGAGCTCAGCACCGGCCAGCCAGCCGAGCTGCTGCGCATGGCGTTTGTGCGGGGGCGGTTCTGCGAGCTCATGGCTGCGCAAAGTGGGCAGGACTCTACCGAGCAGTATCTGCTGGGTATGCTGAGCCTGCTGCCGGCCATGCTGCGCGTTCCCATGGAGCAGCTGACCCCCTCACTGCCGCTGCGCGAAGAGATTCGCCAGGCGTTGCTGGGAGCCGACCTGCCAGAGCAGAAGGTCCTGGGATGGCTGGAGCAGCACGAGCAAGGCAACTGGGACGCCTGCGACCGCATTGTGTTGCAGACCGGGCTGACCAAGGCGACGCTGGCCAGTGCGTATGCGCAGGCGCTGGTGTGGGCTGAGGCGGCCATGAGCGTTGCTCATCCGTGATCGCATGGCCTGTGCCTTGATCGTGTAGAATCCGGCCAAACCCTAATTGCGGTTGAGAGGTGTTCTCTGCGGGCGTGGGAAGCCAATCCACGTGGGCAAGGTGCGCCGGAGAGCAGGAACCATGAGTACCCCTACGAATCCCATCTACCCGGACCTAAGCGCCTGGATGCTGTCGCGACCGATGCAGTCGGGCGCGGTTGTGAACCGCGTCATCGAGCTGCTGCGCAAGCACTTCAAGATGTTCGTGCTGATCGGGCTGACGCCGATTGTGGTGGAAATCCTGCTGATTGTGCCGTGTGCGGTGTTCTTTGCCTATGCGGCCCATGCGCAGGGGCTGGATGCGGCGGGCACACCGACACCCGCGTTCTCCGTAGTGATGGTGCAGTTGATGATCCCTTTGGCGGTTGTTCTGATGGCGGTGTTTTCCCTGTTTGAGACGGCGGCCAGCTGGGCGGCGCTGCGCGTGGATGCTGGTGCGGAGGCCAGCGCGCGGCAGGCGTGGCAGGTGGCGTGGCAGCAGCCCGGACGCTCCGCTTGGCTGATGGTGCTGCGCGTCGTGCGCTACTCCGGCCCCATGATCCTGGGGATGCTGCTGATGGTGTTGGGAACGGCCAGTGTGGCCGCGCAGCATGGCGACGGCGAGACTCCGGCGCTGGCCTTTGTGCTGATTCCTCTGGCGGTGGTGCTGATGCTGGGCGGAATGGTGCTGGGCCTGGTGCTCTATGTGACCGACTGCCTGGCCAACTCCGCCAGCGTGACCGAGAATCTGACCGCATGGCAGTCCATCCGGCGCAGCGTGGAGCTATCGCGCGGCGCGCGCTGGCGGATCTTTGGCGCGGCGTTTCTGCTCTACCTGATCGCCATGGCCGTGATGATGTTGATGGAGATCGTGTTTGCGGTGGTCATCGCGATCGGCGTGGGGCTCTCCGCAGTGCTCCACGTGGGAACAGGGATGGGAATGCTGGAGATTGGGGTGTGCGGCTTGATCTTTGTGCCGGTGTTGTTGATCGCCATAGCGGTGATGATGGTGATGCAGCCGCTGTATCAGGCGGTGATCTATCGCGACCTGCGCAGGCTGGAGCCGGTGAAGACCTCGGCCACCCACCCGGGCACCGGGTTCACGGGACCGCAGTTCCGGTAGAGCATTTTTCCTATTGCTATAGACTTCCGTGCCCCATCCATTCCCGCGTTCTTTGCGGAAATGGGTGGGATACCGAAGATAATCAGGTCTACGCCATTCCGCAAAATGCTCTGGTACCGTGACCGCATAAGCTTGTACTCTCCCAGGTCTTAGAATCGAGACCTGGGGCACCCACAGTCCGTACCCTGATTACTGAATCATGCGGTTACGGCACTAGGGATGGCATCAGTGAAGTTCCCGATGCCGAAGGGGAAATCTTGAAAGGGCACGGCGTTACAGGTTGCGGGAAGACTCTCAAGGGAAGGCAAGAAGCGTCAGGGCGCGACTTTGGTCGTGCCGAATAGAACCTCAAAAATGCGTCGGGCTTTAGCCCCTGAGGGAACGAACGGCAGCGGACTGGAGTCCATTCCTCATCGAAGAGCAGACGAGAAAATGCCCCGGACGGGGGCCTTTCTTTCTTGCCGGAGTACGTTGTATCGGTGCACCGCGCCCCTTTGGGCGCGAGGGATTGGGTTAGCGCTACCCAGGGCTGCCCCTTCGACTTCGCTCAGGGTCGCCCTGGGCTATTTGCACCGCGCCCTTACAGGGCGGCACGGCTTGCGGAGGCTTAGTTCTACAGTTGCAGATATGAAGTTCGGAGGGAGCAGGGGCCTTCAGGCCCCTGAAAAAGGCCTCAATAGGGAGGGCCTTTAGGCCCGGATCGAACTGGCCCGAAATAACTCCAAGTGTAGTATTAGCGCATTTTCTGAAATGGTGTAGAGCTGAATTTCATAGGTTTCCCACCCATTTCCGCAAAGAACGCGGGAATGGATGGGGCACGGAAGTCTATAGCAGAAGGGAAAATGCTTCAGCCTCCGAGCCGTCCTATTCCCTACTCCCTATTTCCCTGTCTCTCGCGTCCACTGGTCTACCCAGTCGTTGACGGTCTTCCACCAGAGCTGGGAGTTCTGCGGCTTCAGCACCCAGTGGCCTTCGTCGGGGAAGTAGAGCATTTTCGATGGCACTTTCATGAGTTGCAAAGTGGTGAAGAGCTGAAAGCCCTCGCTGACATCGAGCCGGTAGTCGAGCTGGCCGTGGATGACGAGCGTGGGCGTTTTGAAGTTCTTGGCCGAGCGCATGGGCGACCACTTTTGGAATGGATTCTCACTCTCCGGTTTTCCAAAATAATCCCAGGGATGGCCCTTGAACTCCCACTCGTTGAACCACAGCTCCTCGGTGGCGCCAAAGGCCGACTCGGGGTTGAACATGCCGTCGTGGGTCACGATGCACTTGAAGCGGTCGGTGTGGCCGAGCACCCAGTTGGCCATGTAGCCGCCGTAGCTGGCGCCCAGAGCGCATTCGCGCGTCTTGTCGATGAAGGGGAATTTCTTCTCGGCTTCGTCCAGGCCGGTCATCAGGTCAGAAAAAGGCTTGCCGCCCCAGTCGCCGTTGACCCCGTCCACCACCGCTTGCCCGTAGCCTGTGGAGCCGCGGGGATTGATCATCACCACCACGTAACCATTGGCGGCAAAGAGCTCGGCGTTCCAGCGATAGCTCCACGCATCGCCCCACGCGCCCTGTGGCCCGCCGTGGATGAGGAACTTTGTGGGGTATTTTTTCGTTGGGTCCATTGCCGGGGGAGGGATCACGAAGCCTTGCAGCTTGGTGCCGTCCTTGGCCGTGAACCAATAGTCCTGCATCTTGGGCAGATCGAGCTGAGAGAGCAAGGCGTCGTTGAGGTGGGTGAGTGCAGCAGTAGTTCTACTCTCTGGTTCGCCCAACGAAATGATCTTATCAATTTCCGTCTTTGATCCAACAAAATCTGTAACTACTCTCATTTCGCCCGGTGCGAGGTCTGGCTCTGAATACGCGCTTAAGAGCACCACTTCACTCGGTCTATTGACCTTCATTCGGGAGACTATGATCTTGTTGCTATCCGCGAGCGGACGCAAAGCTGAATATTCACCGCGATCTGCTTCCGTGGTAGCCAGGCGACTTAGCCCCATGCCATCTTTCGCAATTCCGTTATGGTCAATTGCAAATATGGCGGAGCTACCATCCATGCCACTAATAAACAGTACTTGCTTCGAATCGAATGTCCAAGCTACTTCCTCAACCCACCGATCAAACTTCGGCAGCAGATTCTTGGCCGTCTTGGTCACGCGGTCGTAGAGCATGAGGCGGAACTTGTCCGCTTCGTACCCGGGACGCTCCTGCGAGCGCCATGCAATGTACTTGCCGTCGGGCGAATAGGCAGGGCTGAAGTTGCCGCCTTTGGAGGTGGAAATCTTCACGGGCTTCGGGGAAGGACTCGTCAAATCCAGAAGAAAAATGCTGGCGCTGGTAGATTCGGCGGGCACGGCGTCGAGATTTTCGGTAAACGCCAGCTCCTTCGAGTCAGGAGAGATGGAAAAACCGCCGTCGCCGCCCAGCGAGAAGGGAGGCACGTCGTGGGGATCGTTAGGGGTCAGATCCCTTATCGAGCCATTCGCCACCGAGACCTGGAAGAGGTGCGACCGCTTGGAGCCAGTAAAAGCATTCCAGTGGCGATAGAGCAGGTGGTCCCAGATCTGCGCCTTCACCTTGCTGGTGGCGGCGGCGGCGTCGCGGTCCAGGTTGCACTTGTCGCCGGTGGACTGGTCGGCCGTGGAGATGGCCGGGCAGTCGGGATAGACGCTGGAAGTAAAGATCACGGAGTGCCCGTCGGGGGACCACTGGGCGTTTTCGGCTTCGGTGGAGATGGACGTGAGGCGGGTGGCATTGTCGGCCGCGCCGGTGGCGGTATCGAACTCCGCCAGCCAGACCTGCTGCGAGCCCTGGCGGCTGCTGAGGAAGAGGATATGCTTGCCGTCGGCCGCAAACTGCAGGCTGGAGTCGCCGGGGCGCATCATGGAGAACTTTTTGGGCTCGCCGCCCGCAATGGGCTGGATGAAGACTTCGCGCGTGCCGCGATTCTCTTCCAGGCTCATGGTGGTGACGGCGTAGACCAGCCATCTTCCATCAGGGGAAACGGCGGTTTCGCCCAGCCGCTTCATGGCCAGCATGTCGTCAAAGGTCATGGGGCGCTTGGGGGCGGATTGGGCGGGAGCTAGGGAGGCGAAGAGAAGTACAGCAAGAGAGGCAAGGAGGATTTTGCGCATGGGTTCCTTCCGGGGAGGCCTGAAGGAAAAGTGTACATCGAAAACACTGCTCACTTCGCATCGTTTCCCACCAGCCGGAAGGTGATGGTGCCCCAGAAGAGGCGGGCGCGCATCTGCACGGGGAGGTGGCGCTCGTCGTCGGTGTACCAGATCCAGATGGCGCCCCGGCTCTTGACCACGCCAGCGTCGGCCACGGGCTCAACGCGGATGGTTTTGAAGGTGGCGAGGGGGGTCTTCACCTCTTCGCGGCCCTCCACCTTCATGGTGACCAGGACGGTGCGCTGGGCATCGACCACCGGCAGCACAAAGCTGTGACCGACCTCGATGGGTTGAGAACTGGCATAGAAGACGCCGGTCAACAGGTCCGTGAGGCAGCCCTGGATGGGGGCAATCAACTGCTTGGTCTGGCCGGTAACCTGGTTGCGCTCGTCCAGGATGGACTTGCCGTTGGCGTAGTCCAGCCGCAGGGTGGAGTTGATCTGGCGGCGGCCTTCCACGGTTTGCTTGTCGAACTGGGTGGTGCAGCCCTTCTGGCGGTCGAAGGTGGACTGGAAGTGGTCAGAGACGTGGAAGAGCATGTTGATGGCGCCGGTGGTGTCAGCGGAGGCGGAAAGGCGCTCACGATCCCCGTAGGCATCAAAACGGATCACGGCGTTGCCGGCGGAGAAGACACGCCAGTCAACCGAATAGGTGAGGGTTTGGTGCTGGGGGAAGTTGAAGCCGGGCCGGGGCGCGGGCACCTGCTGGGCGGCCACCGGAACAAGGACAAGAGCAGCCAGAACAAAGGCGCGAGAGAGGGCCGGGAGATTCTGGGGCGTCTTCAACAGCGGGCTCCTGAAAAAACAGTGTGGGGCCGGAAAACGCTCAACGTGCTCCGTGCACGATGGCTGCAACCAGCGGATGAAAGCCTACCAGACAGAGGTAAAGCAAAGCAGCGCCTATAGCAGCATTGTACTCGCGGTGCTGACGGTAGAGGGCGAAGGAAAAGCCGCCCGAGAGGGCAGGTGGTTCGGAAGCGGAACTGCCTTTAACCGGTTTTCCCTCTTCCATTTGAGCAGGCAGCAGGCGGGGCAGCAGGCGAGGCACGCGCCTGCAGTAGGCGTCGAAGTTGGGAAAGGCGGAGCGGAGGAAGCGCTCTTCGCCGGCGATCACCGGGACGTAAATCAGGCCAAAAAAGGCAGCCAGCACCACAGCCACTACCCAACTTTGCAGGGCCCCGGCAAAGCCCGCGGCGATGAGCATGGAGCCCAGGTAAAGCGGGTTGCGGGTGTAGGCGTAAGGGCCGGTGACGGCCAGCTCGGCGTTCTTTTTCACGTAGCCGGAGGCGTAGGCACGGAGCCAGACGCCGGGAACCACGAGCAGGAGGCTGAGGACAACGGACTGCGGAGAGGGCTCGTGCCTCCAGAGCTCGAAGACGTAGAGGGCGGCGGCGACAAAGCCGAGCGGAACGCGGATGCGACGGGCAATCCGTTGCCACGATTGCATCGAGCTGGTCTTGGTGGTTTTCTTGCTCATGTTAAGACGATCCCTGCTGTAAAAGTTCTTCGGCTGCAGCCAGAACGGCATCGGGTTCAATGGTGAGAAGGCCGGCTTCGGGGTCAGCCAGGCGGCGGTGGTCGCGCTTGCTCTCCGGGCTGCGGAGCACGCGGAAGGGCACTCCAAAAGGCCCGTTGCGGCTGGGATCGGTGGGTCCATAGATGCCGACTACCGGCTTGCCGAGCGCGCAGGCCAGATGCAGGGGGCCGGTGTCGCCCGCAAGGACCAGACGCACGCGCCGGGTGAGGGCGATGAGCTGATCGAGGGTGGCTGCGACGGGTGTGGCTTTGCCGTTGGTGGCTTCGAGGATGGGAGCGGCCAGGGGTTCTTCACCAGGGCCGACGTTGATCAGAACGCGGTAACCCTTGCGGGCAAGAGCCTGGGCGACGGCGCCGTAACGCTCGCTGGGCCAGCGTTTTGCGCCCCATCCCGCACCGGGATTGATGAGTACGGCTGGAGTTCCGGAGCAGGAGAGGATCTGGTTGCACCAAGCCTCGGCCGCGGGGCAGATGGGCAGCTCGGGGCGGACAGGCGCGAGTTCGTCGGCTGCAATGGCCTCGGCCAGTTCCACGTCCTGCTCGATCACATGCGCGCCACAGGTGGCAACGTGCTCGGTGGTCAGCCACCGGGCGGGGGTCTCACGCGGGGTGGCCTCGCCAATACGGCGGCGGCTACCGGTCAGGCTGGCCACCACGCTGGAGCGGATGGCGCCCTGGAGGTCGAGAACCGTGTCGTAACAACCGGCGCGGAGGGCACTGCGCAGGGCGCGGAGGTCCGCCAGGGTTGCGCGGCTGAGCGGGTTCTTGCGCCAGGCTTTGGTGGAGGCAAAGTGCAGGTGGTCCACAACCGGCTGAGCATCGCCACGCAAGGTGGCTCCGGGAGCAGAGAGCAGCCCCTGCCAGCGCGGCTCCACCACCCAGTCGATGATCCAGCAGGGATGCGCCTGGCGAAGTGCCGTCACCGCCGGAAGCGCGTGGAGAATATCGCCCATGGCCCCCAAACGGACCACCAGCAGCCGGTATCTGGAACAGGTATGCAAGCTCCCATTTTCTCATGCCACCTGCGGTGGGGCCACCCGCTTCGCGTGCATTGAGCCGAGAGTATCCAGGAGGTAGCGGCGGGAGGGAGCGGCTACCTCCATCTCTCCACTTTTCCAGGCAGAGATGGAAGGTGCCCCAGGTCTCGATTTTGAGACCTGGGAAAGTAGGAACCTCGGTTCCTCATAGATAGAGTTCGATAGTCCTCTGGTACCTGGGAGGCCGACCGAAAGCCTGCCCCGTGCAATGGTCAACGCTGCAGCAGATCGATGGGCTGGGTGAAGTCGGTCACCCGGATGTGCTTGGCGAGGCTCGGATGCTGCTTTTGAAGCGCCAAAAACATCTCCCAGGCAACGCGGCGGTAGCTGAAGTGGCCGGCGGGGCCGGAACGCAGTTCGGAGATGTACTGGGCCTCGGCAAAGTCCATCTTGAAGAGCGAACGTATGCGGGTGGCTAGCGGCAGCAGGTAGAGGGCGGAGGCGGCCGCTTCCGGGGCCTGGCTGGCGGCAATCGTCTGGCTGGCGGCGTGGGCGGCGTTGATGGCGGCCTGGAAGCTTTCCAGAGCGCCGGCCTCGGCCAGTAGGTCGATGCCTTCGGGCAGGTCGCAGTTGGAGGGGGTCTCAAAGCCGTGCTGGGTGGTGAAGCCCTGGATGATCTGGGTGCAGCGGCGGTGGCGGTGCATGTCGCGGAAGCCGCCGATGTCCATGAGGATGTCAAAGCGCAGGGCGGCTCCGGCGTGGAAGGCACGGAGAGCTTCGTCGTGGCGGCTGCGGTGGCGAAGGCCGAGGTCGACGATCTCGTTGACGCGCGCTTCAGGCAGGGTGGCCACCAGATCGCGAATCTGGCGGTAGGAATGGTGGCTGGCGGAGTAGAGCAGGGTAGAAGCCAGCTCGACTTCGAGGGTTTCGGTGCGCTCGACCAGATCGACGACGGGGGCGGCGGCGATAGGCAGACCGGAGAGCAGCTCGGCCGCGGCGGAAGTCAGCTCGGCGTTGGTCTGCTGCTGGTAGGGGTTGGCGGCGGCGTATTTGACCAGCGTGGGCGCGGTGCGGACCTCGCGCTGGAGCAGGGCGGCGGCCTCTGCTGCCAGCTCGGGGTTGGCGGCAGCGATCTTGTCCACAAGGGTTTGCGCGGAGGCAGCTTGCACGTTCCAGGCGGGGCCGGTGGCGGCGTCGCGGAGCTTGAGGGCGAGCTCGCGCACCTCGGCCAGAGGGCTCCCCAGCAGGCGCGAGACCTGGGTTTCCAGGGTGCGGGCGCTCACGATCTGGCCGAGTGAGGTGTTGGTGGCCAGCGGGAGCAGGTAGCGGGCTACGTCAAAGGCGCGGGCGCGGAGGGTGCGCAGCCAGGCCGCCTCGTCGAGTGTGGCGGGGCAGGGAATGCGGCGGCGCAGTACCTCCAGCACGGAGATATTGGTCTGCTGATAGGCGGCAAAGAGGTTGCCGATAGTGCTGGTGTAGAGCGCGGCAGAGGCCGCATCCGTTCCGAAATCCGGAAGATACCAGCCGGATTTTAAAAAATTCTGGTAGCGGGTGGAGCGCTCCTGACCGTCCCAGCGCTGTTCATCGACAAGCAGGATGGCGGCCAGCAGGCTGAGCCGCTCCACGGCAAAGGCGATGTGGGCCAGATCGGCGATGGAGCGATGGCCGTACTGAAAATAAAAAGTGTTGAGAAACTGCTCGGCGCGCTGGGCGCCGATCTCAGCCAGGGACTCGCGCATGGAGAGGGCGGAGCGGGAATACTTGGCCATGGCATAGGCCAGCACTTCCGGATCGGCACCGTGGACGGCAAAAACATCAGTCTGGTTCTGGCTGGCGGGGGGCACAAAAGATTCTCTGGACATTGGAAAGGTCTCGCGAACAGAATACGGCATTGGGTAGACTAGAAAGCGGAAGTCATGGAAAGTGGCCGGAATTTGGGCCATGGCGGGTCTCCGGTCCTGACTGCTTTGACTGGGATCAATCTACGGTGCTGGGCCTGACCATGCTGTTGCGATTTTGGGCGGATGCTCGAAAAACCGATGGCGCATTGGAGCAGTTGATGCGGCAATTTCAGATTCGCACGTCTTTTCGGCCCCGGCCGCTGCCGCCAGGCCGCTGGGCAGCCGCGTTGCGCTGGAACGACCTCTTGTTTGCCCACTGGCCGGTCCCAGTGGCGCAGATGGCGGCGCTGCTGCCGGAGGGGCTGGATGTGGACACCTTTCAGGGGCAGGCCTGGCTGGGGGTGGTGCCGTTCTGGTTGGAGCGCATCAAGATGCGCGGCATGCCGGCGGTGCCCGGTGTGCGCCGTTTTCCGGACCTGAATGTGCGCACCTACGTCCGCGACCGCTACACGGGAACGCCAGGCATTTACTCCTTTTCCATGGACGCGAGCAATCCGTTTGCCGCCCTGTTTGCGCGGGTCTACTTCCAGCTGCCCTACCACTGGGCGGAGATGCGGATGGATCAGCGTTCGGATCGCGAGTTTGCCTTTTACAGTCGCCGCCGGTTGACGGTGCGGCCGGTGATCTTCCAGGCGCGTTACCGGGGACTGGGGCCGAGCGAGCGAACGACAGATGTGCGCGCCGGGACGTTTGAGTACTTCATGACCGAGCGCAGCTGCCTGTTTGGCGTCAATCGCCAGGGCCAGGCCACGCGTACCAATCTGCACTACATTCCCTGGCCCCTGGAAGAGGCGGAGGCGGAGATTGAGCGCAACGATCTGGCGGCCAGCATCGGGATTGCGCTGCCGGATATAGCGCCGGTGCTGCACTACTCGCGGAGGTTGGCGGTGTATGTGTGGCCGCAGGAACTGGTGCGGCCGGCAATGGCGCCGCGGCCGGTGACGGTGCCGGTTTCCACGTAGGGTTCGGAACGATCAGCTCTCCAAGCAGAGAAAATGGGCGTGGAGGTATTTTCGCGCGGGGAGAGCCTCAACCTCCGCGCAGGACTCGGCCGAGGCCTGCCAGAATCTGTCGCAGCTGGCGGCGGATTCTGCAGCGGCTGGTGGGGCGGTTCAAGACGGGGTCGTCGGCATGCGGGCGGTAGGCACCCGCGGTGCGGCAACCCGCTTCGCGGCATTGCATGCAGCAGGCCGCTTCGCGATGCTCACGACGCCTTTGTACGAGGGTTCGCGCCGTCCTTTCGGGACTTAGTTTCCCTATGGTGCTGCTTTCCCAGCGCTGAAGCGCTGGGCTAACATACACTGCGCCTACGGCGCGGTCTCCGCTGCGCGGCTCCAGCTGCGCAGGCCCACGATGGCGAGCACCACCAGCAGGGCGTAGAGCAGGGCCGTGAGTAGCAGGCCCTTGTAGATGTACTCGCCGATGTAGATGAGATCGACAGCGATCCAGAGCCACCAGTTGGCCACGTGCTTGCGCGCCCCCCACCAGCTGGCCACTAGGCTGTAGGCGGTGAGGGTGGCGTCCAGATGGGGCAACGCCGCGCCCAGATGCGTCATCAGCCAGCCCAGCAGAATGGACCCCACAGCGCCCGCAGCCAGTCCCCCAACCCAACCGCGCAAGGCAAGCGGCTCAATGCGGACCTCGCCCTCTTCGCGCACTCCCTGGCTCCAGTGCCACCAGCCGTAGAGTGTGAAGGCGATAAAGAAGGCTTGCAACAGCGAGTCGGAGAGCAGTCGGGCTTGATAGAAAATGGCCAGATAGAGCAGGTCGGCCACCAACGTGATGGGCCAGCAGAGCAGGTTGCGGCGGGTGGTGAGCCAGATCCCCAGGATGGTGATCTGGACGCCTGTCATTTCCAGGGCGTTGGCGGCCAGATAGTGGACGAGAGGCAAGAGGAGGGCGCTCACGGAGTGCTCTCCTTTGCTGTTTCTGCGCGCTGGCGCAGAGCGTCCAGCAGTTTGGTTCCAGTCTTGTGGAACCAGCGCGCGTGGCCGACGAGATAGCTCTGGTAGGCGTAGACCGCCTTCTCTTCAGAGTCAATCACGCCTAGCAAATAGTCCGCTTCGGTGAGCGCGAACTCAAAGTGGCAGAGCGCGGTGACGGGGGCCAGGGCCTCGGCTTCCGCCGCGGTGAGCGGGCGGACTGCTTCGTAGCCAGCAAGCAGCGCGTCCAGCTGATCGAAGTGAATGGTGGCGGCCTCTGGCGGCGAGCCCGGCTCTACAATCGCCAGCCACTCCACCAGCGCGCGCTCAATGGCCTGCGCAATGTCAAAGACGGCAAAGCTGCGATCCGCCAACCCGAAGTCCAGTACGGCAGTGGGACGCGCGGAGTGGCTGCTGCTGGACCAGAGCAGGTTGGAAGGGTGCAGGTCGTTGTGGGTCCAGAGCGCGGGCAGAGCGGGCAGCAAGGGCAGAAGCTCGGCGTGGAAGGGAGCAAGCAGATCCAGCGCTTCCAGCGCGCAACGGCGCACCCTGGGATGGGTGGCAAGCGCGGGTCGGGCGGCCAGATAGCGTTCCAGTTCCGCTGCGGGATTGACGGAGGCGAAGATGGAGAAGCAGGAGACCAGCGGACGCACGGGCCGCCGCGGCGCATCGAAACCGAGCGCGGCGTGATGCAACCGCGCCAGCGACTGGCCGGCGAATTGGGCGTGTGCGGTGGAGAGATAGGGCGTCCAGGAGAGCGCGTCTTGATAGAGATCGATGCCGGCTGGAATGCTGTGCAGCTCGTAGGTCCATTCGCCGCGCTCAACGACGGTTTGGCCGGTTGCGGTGGCGTAGACCAGAGGTACGGCAGCTCCGCGAGCGTGTAGATGGGCCATGAAGCGATGCTCTTCTGCCAGGCCTTCCGCGTTGCGTACGGCGCGAGGATGGCGCTTGACGAAGATGCTGCCGGTGGTGGTTTCGACCACGCTGGCCGCGGAGAAGGGGCGGGGGCTGACAGTGAGGATGCGCGAGGGCGTGCCCAGGCCAGGGAACTCCGTCAGCAGGGGGCGGAGTTCCGCGAGGGTGAGCGGCGGCCAGTCCGATGCGACCAGCGAGCCGTCCATGCTGTGAACCTGGGTTTGTTCTGTCATGCACTTTTGCCTTGGGGTTAAAGCCCTTGCGGGTATTGTATGCAGCGAATGACCTGCTGCATCGTCTTTGGGGCGAAGCCCGTCTGCCGCACCGCAGGTGCCTAGAAAGTGTAGTGGGCGGAGAGCCGTACGGTGGTGGGAGCGCCCAGGTGCAGGAAGGTGTCGCCGTAGTTTGCGCCGGTGTCCTTCCAATAGCGTTTGTCGGCAAGGTTGTCGGCGTAGGCGCGGAAGGTGAGGTGGCCTTCTTCACCGCCCACGGTGTAACGCGCGCCCAGGTTGAAGATGTTGTAAGAGGGAACGCTCACGGTGTCGTCGCGGGTGGCCTGCTTCAGGCCGGTATAACTCCAGCCGGGCATCAGATGCAGATTGTGGGCGTGGGGCACGAGCACGTCGGCAAAGACGGAGCTGCGCAGGTGCGGCTGATTGATGATCTGCTTGTCGTTGTAACTGGCGTTCGAGGTGCGCTCGCTGGTCGCATTCATGGCCGTCAGCGAGCCGGTGAGGCGTAGCCAGTGGGCGGCCTTGCCTTCAGCGTTCAGTTCCAAGCCGTTGTGCACCTCGCGGCCATCGGAAGCAAATTCAAAGTTGCCGCGGCCATCCGGAACAGGGTAGAAGAACGGCGTGGTCATGCGGAACCAGGCCGCGGTGACCAACATGCGCTGGGTGGGTGCGAACTTGACGCCGGCTTCAGCCTGGCGCGTGAAGAAGGGTGCAAGATACTGGCTGCCGTTATCCGCCCACCACGGAGCCTGCGGACCGAGCGAGAGCAGCACGCCGTAGTTGCCGTAGAGGGTAACGGTCGAAACCGGGTTGTAGGTGGCGGCGTACTGGGGCAGCCATAGCTTTTTGTCGGTATTGACGGAGGAGTTGAGCACCTCGCCAACCGGGCAGGGATCGTTTGCCGCCTTGGTTGTGCCGACGGGGAGCGTGATGCAGGGCGTGGTGGCAAAGGCAGAGGAGTTGTGATCGCGCAGGTTGTCAAAACGGCCAGAGGCGATGAGTTGGAATCCGTGCGGAATGCGGATGCGATCCTGAAGCAGGAGCGAGCTTTGGTGGTTGTCTTCGTAGAGCCGGCGCGGACCAGCCTGTTCGGCGACACCCGCTGAATTCGTTGCTGCCGGAAACGCCTGGTCGTTCTGGTAGATGTTCTCCGAGCCGACCCATGTGTAAAGCGAACCGTCTTGAATGACGCCGTCCGACGATGCGGGAGAGGCATAGGTATAGAAGCCGGGCATGCGCACGTTGCGCAGGAAGAGATCGGCGCCAGCGGTGATCTCGTGGGTGAGTGCGCCGGTTTTGACGCGTCCGGAGACAAGCGCTTCGGCCACTCCGTCGATGCGCAGTTCGCCCGGGTTGCGGTAGTCGTAGATGTCGTAGGTGCCGTCGGGCGCAAAGAAGTAGCTGGGACCGGCGACGCTGTTGCCGTAGGCATAGACCACGTTGTCGTCAATGAGCGAGTGGCTGAGCGAGGCGGCGAGTTGCGCGCGCCAGTTGCGGGGCAGATCGCGGGTGAGGCGGCTGCTGGCGTTCCAGGTGTCAAAGGTGTTGGGCTTCTCCCAGCTCTGGAAGCCGAGCATGGTGGAGGGAGAAAGGCGGCTGATGTCGGGCACCACGGTGCTGCCGAGTAGCTGGTAGCCGCACTCCGAGCGCTCCACCTTGTGCTGGTACTCGAAGTCGGAGGTGAGGGTGGTGGCGGGGTTGATGCGCCAGTCGGCTGCGCCCGCGCCCACACCGCGCCAGCCATCGGCGTGCTGCACATAGCTCATGATGTGCTCGCCGGCAAGGTTGACGCGTGCGCCCACCTGCTTGCGGCTGCCGAAGAAGCGGCCCAGATCGACAGCGCCAAACGAGGAGCCGCGATGGTCCGTGGCTGTGTCAAAGGCGGTAATGTACGAGGGGCGCTTGGTGACAAAGTTGATCAGGCCGCCAGCAGAGGCCACGCCGCTCTCCACCCCTGCCAGGCCCTTGACGAACTCGATTTCCTGCTTGTTTTCAAGTGGGACGTCCTGTTCGCCGGCAATGGTGAGGCCGTTGATCTTGAGGCCGGTGGCCAGGTCGATGGGGATGCCGCGAATCTGGTAGTCGCCGTAGTAGCCCACCGGCGCATAATCCTCGCCGACACTGGTGTCGTTTTTGACAGCTTCGGAAAGCAAGCGGATGCCCTGATCGTTCAACAAGTCGCGGGTAAGCACATCGACAGAGACCGGAGTTTGCCGCAGCGGAGCGGGGTCGAGGAGGCCAGTAACGACAGAGTCCGGAAGATAGTCGTCCCGGAGTTCGCCCCGGACGATGACGGTGGTGGTGACGGGCGCGACCTTTGTCTGCTGCGGCGCGGTGGCTGGTGGGGGCGGTGTGGGCGCGGATTGCGCGTTGAGAGCGGCGGAGAGCGCGGCAACGAGGACGGCGATGCGAAGTGCGGAATTGGAATAGGACACGGTTTCCCCTAAATCAGCGGGAAACAGGAGATGAGAACTGAGAATGTGGAGTTGGCTTTGGAAAGCTTCCCACGCCGGCATTATCCGGATCGGGTACGAGGGTATGTTCTCAGCCCCACTGCGTGGAGCACCCCTGTTTCTTCTTCACCTGATTGAAACACTTTGGGGCGGGCAATGCAAGCACCTGCGGTGCGGCAGGCTCGCTTCGCGTTCCCCGAGGTTAGAGTTTTGCTGTTTTGCGCCGTCCCTCCGGGACGCATTGCATGCAGCAGCCCGCTTCGCGTTTCTCCAACGGCATTCCATGGCTGTTCGCGCCGTCCCTACGGGACTCCCGGAATTTGTTTGGATCCGCCTACCCCACCTTGAAAGGTGGGGCTAACCTGCGTTGCGCCTACGGCGCGGGTATTGTGTGCTGAATGGGCCCCTTCTTTCCCATCTCTCAAAATCGAGACATGGGGCACCCAGGTACCTGCGGTGCGGCAGACGCGCTGCGCGCCGATCTTGATGTGGAAAGGTGCAGAAATGGACATGGTTCTTTCCTGCGTCTCAAGATCGGACTTTTGTGCTCCGGAAAGGGTTCAGTGGAGAAGATTCGAGGGGGGAGCGCGCTCTGCACAACCGCACGGCGCGGGAGCGTCAAAAAATCCCTGAAAAAAGCTGCGCTGGAGCGGTCTGCGGACGGTACATTATGAATTGAATCCAGATGAAAATCTGATGAAGTTGACGGGGCCCCGTCCACCTTTTCTTGAAAGGCTTCTTCCTGATGAAAAAAACCTCCCTTCCCGGCGTGTGCCGGGCGTGGCGTCTTGCGCAGTGTTTCGCGATCGTTTTCGTGCTGAACCTCAGCTGCAGTTACCTTGGTGCACAGTCTACGTTTGGGACGATTCTGGGCACGGTGCATGACACCACCGGCGCGGCCGTGGCCGGGGCACAAGTTGTTCTGGGCAACGATGGCACGGGCGTGGAACGCAAGCTGGCAACCGACGACACCGGGAGTTTCGCCTTCAAGAATGTGGAAGTGGGCCATTACACGCTTACTTTTGCGCAACCAGGGTTTGAAAAGCAGGCGCTGCCGGCCATTGTGCTGACTGCACGCGAGACGCGGCGCGCCGATGTGGTGCTGCGACCGGGCGCGGACACGCAGACGGTGATTGTGGCCGATAACTCCGTGCCGGTGATTACCACCGATGTGTCGAACCTGGCGGAGACCAAGGTGGGCGAGGAGCTGGTGAGCCTGCCGATTGCGGTCTACTCGCGTTCGGCGGGGTCTACGAGCCCCATCTCCACACTGACCACCGAAGCCGGCGTGCAGACCGACGACAGCGGTGAGCTGGCCGTGATGGGCACCACCGCCGCGCTCTTGAGCGTGACCATTGATGGCATCTCCAGCGTGGGCGTGGAGTTCAGTGGGCCGGTGAACGAGATGTTCCCCAGCTTCAATTCCATTGAAGAGATTCGCGTGAGCGAGTCGAACAATAACGCGGAGTTCAGCGGCGTGGCTGACATTACTACCGTGAGCAAGGCCGGTACCAACCAGTTCCACGGCGGCGTCTTTGAGAACCATGAAAATACGGTTTTCAACGCCAACGATCCCTTTGCGCTGGCCAAGCCGAAGGTGATCATGAACGACTTTGGCGGCACGCTGGGCGGGCCGCTGAAGTTTGCACATTTGAGTTCCACCGACAAGCCTTCGTTTTTCTTTATCAGCTACGAAGGCCTGCGGCTGCCGCGGGAGACGCCGCTGCTGCTGAGCGTGCCGAGTATGGCAATGCGTTCGGGCGATCTGACGGAGTATTTGAATGGTCAAGGCGTGAGTGCGGTGTATGCGCCGGACGGCACGCAGCTGACCAACTCCGCGGTGCCGGTGAGCAACGTCTCCGCCAAGCTGCTTAATGTGCTCATGCCCACGCCGAACTACGGCGCGGTGGGCACTTACGCGAACAACTACCAGAACAACTTCCGCGCGCCCATCAGCGCCAACCAGGGCGATGTGCGCGTGGACAAGACGCTGGGCAGCCGGCAGACGATGTTTGCGCGTTTCAGCTACAAGAACCGGCAGGTGACGACGGCGCCTTCGGAGCAGTGCGTGATCACGTACTGCGCGGAGGCGGGCAGCCCGCTGCTGGGCGGCTTCAACACGCCAGAGATCGACGAAGGGCTGACCTTTGCGCATAACTTTGTGTTCACGCCGCGGCTGATGAACGAGTTCCGCGGCGGCTTCAACGCGCAGCACACTTCGGAGACGCAGAGGTTTTCGACCGCGAACGTTCTGGCGCAGACGGGCATGGTTGCCTTGCAGCCGGACTTGAACTATTCGGAAGCGCCGGAGATCCAGATTAGCGGCTTCATGTCGACGGGCGCGGGCAATCCGGGCACGCAGCGCGGGCAGATTATCGAGCTGCTGGATAACCTGAGCTGGACGCGCGGAGCGCATTCGTTCAAGTGGGGCGCGGACTTCAAGCTGATTACCGACCACGACGACAACGTCTACGGCAACTATCGTTCGGGCTGGTATACGTTCAACGGCGACTCTTCAGTGGGTTCGACGATTGGCGATCCCTACACTGCGTTCTTGCTCGGTTATCCGGATCATGTGGAAGTGAGCAAGACCAACAAGCCGGAGATGAATGGGCGCGGCTACTCGTATGCCTTCTTTGCGCAGGACGACTGGAAGGTTACGCCCACGCTTACGGTGAATCTGGGCCTGCGCTACGAGCTGCATCCGCCCATCCGCGAGACAGCCGGCAACACGGCCACCTTTGTTCCGGACTGGACCGGCACGGGGAGCAACGGCTCCAAGGTGACGGGCGCCGTGGTGGTGCCGAACCAGGCGGCGCTGGCTACTACGTCGTCCGACTTTGCCGCGGCCATCGGCCCTACGCCGGTGATTACGGCTGCGCAGGCCGGGCTGCCGGAGGCGCTGCGTTTCACGAACTGGACCGACTGGGCTCCCCGTGTGGGATTCGCCTGGCGTCCGCTGCACAACGACAAGACGGTGCTGCGCGGCGGCTGGGGACGGTTTATTGAAACCCCGCTGGGCTTCTCGCTCTACACCGGCTGGGCGGTTCATGCCAGCTATCTGCCCACTTACAACAACGACTACGACGCCAGCGGCACTCCGCTGCTCTCGTTCCCGAACCTGACCGGCCAGACGCCCTTTGCCGCGTCGGCAGCGGGCACGGCGAACTTCGATTACGCCTACCCCACGCACTACAAGGAACCCACCGTGCAGCAGTGGAACCTGACCGTGGAGCAGGATCTGGGCAAGGGCATTGGCGTGCGCGCCAGCTACACCGGCAGCAAGGGCTCGGATCTGGATTCCATGGTGGACTTGAACCAGGTTGCGGCCAACAAACAGGGGTACGATGCGGTGAGCGGAGCGCGTCCGTTCTCGAGCTTTGCCGTGATCCAGAGCGTGCAGAACCTCTCCTTCAGCAACTACAACTCGGGCACCGTGGAAGTGCAGAAGCGGGGCAGCAAGACGCTGACCTTTGACGCCAGCTACAGCTTTACGCGCGACCTGTCGAATGCGGGCGGCGCCATTCCCAACGCCTTTGCCATTGCCGGCGGCAGTTTTTTGACGGATCGCTTCAATCCCGGCCACGACTACGGCAATGTGGCCTACGACCGGCGCCACCGCTTCCTGGCCACGTATCTGTACAACCTGCCGCTGGGGCGCACGCAGCGCTGGCTGAACCGGGGTGGGGTGGTGAACGCGCTGGTGGGCAACTGGCAGCTGGGCGGCGTGACGGTGCTGCAGAGCGGCCCGTTCATGACCCCGTTTGAGACCACCGTGGACCCGGCGAATACCAACATCCTGACCACCGTGGGCCAGACCAGGCCGGATCAGCTGCGCAACGTGTCGCCGTACGCGGCGCGCCCCACCACAACGCAGTGGCTGAATCCCGCGGCCTTCCCGTACGCCAACCTCCAGACCACCGATCCACTGGGCAACGCCATCGGCATTGGCCGGTTTGGCAATGCGCCGGTGGGCGGCGTGGTGGGGCCGGGGACTGCGATCTTCAGCTTCTCGCTGGCCAAGAGCGTGCAGTTGGCGGAGCACATCAGCTTCCAGTTCAGCGCCGAGGCGGCCAACGCCTTCAACCACCGCAACTACGAGCCGCCGAACATGCAGGTGGATGCGGGGGGCTTTGGATCGATTACCGCGTTGCAGCAGGCAGAGGGTGCGGGACCGCGGAGTTTGCAGCTCTCCGGGCGCTTTACCTTCTAGAATTTGGTTGTGACGAAGGGCTGTACGATCAGGTGAAAACAAGGACCGGGAGGCTGATAGCAGCCTCCCGGTTTTCTTTTAACCCGCATATTTGGAGTCGTTTGGTATTTTTAGATGAAAGTTGTCTAGAATCGTGACCGTCGTCACATCCAAATGTACAGCGAACCGAGCTAGACTCGGAATCACTTCGCAGTCATCCGAAGGTTGCCATGACCCAGTTTCCCGCAGTCGATCCCATTCCCTTGCCCGCTCCTGTGTGGCTGATGAAGCTGCTGCACATTGTGACGTTGTCGCTGCACTTTGTAGCCGTCGAGATCCTGCTGGGCGGACTGTTGCTGGCGGTGGTGCTGAGCTTGTTCCGTAGCTCGGCGCTTGCGCAGGTAACAGCTCGCGCCCTAGCGCGCAGGCTGACCGTCGTGATGACGTTTGTGATTAACCTGGGTGTGCCTCCGCTCCTGTTTGCGCAGGTTCTGTACGGCCGCGCGCTCTATACGTCGAGCGTGCTGATTGGCGTGTACTGGATCTCCGTGGTGTTTCTGCTGATGGCCACCTACGGGCTGCTCTACAAGTTTTCGTCGCGGCTGGAAGCGGGCAAGTCGGCCTGGTGGGCTGGTTTGGGCGCATGGCTGCTGGCGGGTTCGATTGCGCGCATTCTGTCCACCAACATGACCCTGATGCTGCGCCCTGAAGCCTGGAAGCAGATGTATGCCAACTCCGCGCTGGGCGCGTATCTGCCCACCGGCGACCCCACCACCGAACCGCGCTGGCTGATGATGATGGCCGGCGGACTTTTCCTGGGTGGTTTGTGGCTGGTTTATATTTCGGCGCGTAAAACCTTCACGGCGGAAGAGCAGAAGTTTTTGGCCGGGATTGGCGGCAAGGTAGCGGTTCTGTTTGGCGTGCTGTATCTGGCCGCCGGATTGTGGGCCAACGCGGTGCAGCCGGGCGTGGTCAAGACCATGCTGGCAGCGCCTCCCGAGGGCTACGGCTTCTACAAGTACTACGCTCTGGCTGGTTACGGCTGGCTGGCGCTGGTGGTGGTGGCCATTGTGGTGGCGGCAATTGCCGGCTTTGGCAAGATCGCCTCCAATTTGCTGGCGTGGTCGGGCGTGCTGCTGGCCTTGCTGCTGGAGATCATGCTGGTGGTTTACCGCGATGCGGTGCGCGACCTGACGTTGCTCTCCAAGGGCTATAACGTGTGGGATCGCGTGGTGGTGACCAACTGGAGCGTGGTCGGCCTGTTCCTGGTGCTCTTTGTGGCCGGGTTGGGCGTGATTGGCTGGTTGATCTCCGTGGTGGCGCGGGCGCAGAAACCGATGGAAGGGGCGGCATAACCATGAGCGAGCTTGAGACGAGCGCAACCATTGTGGAAGAGAGCGGCGAGCGCAACACGCGGCGTGCGTTCCTGGCCGCTGCGGGCGCGGCCGGGCTGGCCTATACCGCGGCACTGGCCTACCCGATTTATCGCTACCTGGCGTCCCCCATGGAGATGGCGGCCAGCGCCGTCGCCGTAACGGAAGTGACCCTGAAGGACGCGCAGAAGCTGCCCAAAGGCTCGGTGCTGATGTTCAAGTTCGGCACCAGACCGGCGATGCTGATCCATCACGCGGACGATCGCTGGATTGGGCTGACGGCGGTTTGCACCCATCTTGGTTGCACAGTGCAGTACGAACCGGAGGCCGATCGCATCCATTGTGCGTGCCATGGAGGGGTATATAACCCCTACACGGGCGCAAATGTGAGCGGCCCCCCACCCAAACCGCTTACTCTTTATAAGGTGGCAGTAAGCGACGCGGGCGTACAGGTATCGCGCGCCTAGCTGCCTCAAATTCGATGAACAAGAATTGACGAACGACTGATCCTAATTGTTCATCGCAATCCAAGGAGCTAACTCGATGGGAATTCTCGATTCTTTCAGCCTGAAGGGCAAGAATGCACTGGTGACTGGTTCCGGCCAGGGCCTGGGATCCGGCATGGCGATTGCTTTTGCGCAGGCTGGCGCCAACGTTACGCTGCACAACTACGATGCTGTCCGTCCGGAAGTGATCGCCGAGGTTGAAAAGACCGGGGTGAAGTTCATCTGCCGTTCGGGCGACGTTTGCGACCGGAAGGTTGCCTACGGACTGGTGGACGACACCATTTCGGCCTTCGGTTCGATCGACATTCTGGTCAACAACGCCGGCACCATCAAGCGCGCTCCGGCCGCTGAGCACTCGGAAGAGTTCTGGATGTCGGTGATCAACACCAACCTGAACAGCGTCTGGTTCCTGAGCCAGTACGCCGGCAACAAGATGCTGGCGCAGGGCTCGGGCAAGATCATCAACACGGCTTCGCTGCTCGCGTTCCAGGGCGGCATCAACGTTCCGGGCTATGCCTCGGCCAAGGGCGCGGTTGCGCAGTTGACCAAGGCGTTGGCCAATGAGTGGGCCAGCAAGGGCATCAATGTGAATGCCATTGCTCCCGGCTACATGGCCACGGATAACACCACTGCACTTCGGGCGGACGCGGTTCGCTCCGAAGCCATCCTGGCGCGCATTCCCGCGGGTCGTTGGGGTCTGCCCTCCGATCTGGCCGGTCCTGCCGTCTTCCTCGCGTCTGCTGCCAGCGACTACGTGAACGGCCACATTCTGGTCGTTGACGGCGGCTGGCTCTGCCGCTAGGCGTTCCCGCATGGGCCGCGGTCTAACCGCCGCGGCCTTTGCTCCGAGCGCCGATTCACGCTTAAACCTTGAGGAACTCGTTCTGTCGAGAGCACAAAGGATAGAAGCATGAGCGCAAAGAGCATCACGAGCTCCGTGTATGAATGGCTGGACGAACGGCTGGGACTTACCGATCTGGTCGCCTTCGCCCGGCACAAACAGGTCCCGGTCCACAAACATACGTTCTGGTATTACTGGGGCGGCATCTCTCTTTTCTTATTCCTCGTCCAGTGCTTCACGGGCGTTCTGCTGCTGGTGTACTACCGGCCGGGGGCGGAGGCGTTTGAGTCGGTCCGGCAGATCAGCTTTACCATGCACTTTGGCTGGCTGATCCGCTCCGCGCACTCCTGGTCCGCCAACCTGATGATCTTCTCGATCATGGTGCACATGTTCTCGGTCTTCTTCATGAAGGCCTACCGCAAGCCGCGCGAACTGGGCTGGCTGAGCGGCATGGGATTGCTGGGGCTGGCAACGGTCTTTGGCTTCAGCGGCTATCTGCTGCCCATGGACGAACTGAGCTACTTTGCCACCAAGGTGGGGTTGGAGATTCCGGCGTCGATCCCGTG
>Ga0181529_10001686_pt1 | contig 27966 bp, 23 predicted proteins | sample PEATcosm2014_Bin_36_FD_119763 | JGI IMG/M metagenome (GOLD analysis project Ga0181529, IMG submission 119763) | Peatland microbial communities from MTU Mesocosm Facility, Houghton, MI, USA - PEATcosm2014_Bin10_30_metaG | ecosystem: Environmental > Terrestrial > Soil > Wetlands > Peat | place... | reverse complement strand
GCGACAATTTCGGCGCCCGGCACATCGCGAAGGGCTTTGAGATGGGTGGCGCCCATGACGCCCAGCCCGAGAACGGCAAGTCTCATAGAGCCATTCGATCTTAACAGGACCGGACCCGCCGCGCCACGGGAGTTGGACCCGCGGACGGGGCAAATAGGAGGCAGGCAACGAAATTCAAAGGGCGAATTTCGTCCCCAGCCACCTATTTGCGGCACCCCTCGCGGTGGTGGGCATCGACGGTGGGATTATCCCGCAGACACGCAAGTCGGATTGCCCGGCGCATCCAAATGAGCGCGCCATCCCCGGTGACGGCAGCCGGTGGCTAGCATTCCCACGGCCAGTCCCAGTATCGCGATCCATCTGAGTTTCATCGTCTCCTCCTTGGAAGCTGCAACTGCCTCCAGTTCCAGAAACGCGGCCTGCGCGATCGTGGTTGCCGGGTATGAAGCGACTTTCACGTTAAGAAAAACTCAGAAAGTGTGCGACGCTCACTTCGCCGGGATCATTTGCAACTGCGCCTTCTCGTGGCTTTTCGACCGGATGGTGACGCTGGCCGCCTGGCTCTCCACGGCCTTCAGGAAGACTGGATCGAACCAGTCGCCGGCGTCCACTTTTTCCCAGGCCAACGCCAGGTAGCTGCCGGGCGGAACATCTTTCAGCGCGACGTGGCCCTGCGCATCGCTATCGCCAGTCCGAGTGGTCTCTTCCATGCGGGCCGCTGGATCGGCCGCGATCAGCACCACGGTGGCGTCGGCCGCCGGCTTGTCATCGTGCGATACCGTGGCTTCGAATTCGCCGCCGTCGGTGCCCAGAACAATCTCCAGCGTGCCGCCGAAGCCCGCCGTGAAATCGATCGGCTGCCCCAGTCGCTCGCGCCCGCCCCATTGCACCGACTTCAAATACGTTCCGTCGGGCGTCCGCGGCAAAGTGAGCTGGTAGGGCGCGGCATTCACCTTCTGCAACGTGAATGCTCCGGCCTCCGACACGGTTCCCATCACCGGCATAACAGGCATGTCCATTCCGCCCGAGATCATCACCATCAGTCCGTGAATCGCCACTTTGCCATCGCCCGCCACAGTCAAGCTTCCCTGGACCGTTCCTTCCTGTTGCGCTCCCACCTGCACGTTATCCAAGCCCTCGGCGGTGACCGTCAACGGCTGCATGTGGACCGAGGGCGTGGCGCCGCCCATCTGCATCATCATGAGCATGTAGGTTCCCGGCGCAACATTGGCGATTTCGAAGCGCCCCTCGGGATTGTTCAGCATCTTCATCTGCATGGAACCGGGATGCATGGGGTTCATCAGCATGATCTGCCCGCTCTTCATGGGCGTGCCATCGGCGTTGACCGCCTTGCCCTTGATCCGCACCACTTTGGATTTCTGAAGCTGAATGTTGAATCCCGAAGCGTCCGCGCCGGCCGCCACGTCGATGGCGGTGGCCTGCATAGCATCCACCGTTCCGGGATAGTAGGTGGACACGTAGCCGGTCTCGGGCGCGCCGTCCTTGGGCGGCGGTGGAGCTTCGGTCAGGGCCGCGGTGCTCACCATAAGCCGGTCGGCGCTGAGATAATATCGGCCCGGCCGCAGCTTGCCCAGGCGGAATTCGCCGCGGTCGTTAGTGAGGGCGGAATCGGCCGGTATCAACCGCCGCTTGCCGGCGGAGTAGGAGTAAGACTGCGCGGACACTGAGGCACCCGCCACCGGATCGCCGTCTTCATCGAGCACGCGGCCGCTGAGAGCGCCCTGCGGAACCAGGCGAATGGTCACCTCGGTCAGCGAATCTCCCGGCTGCAGGTGCACCTTGCCATCCAGTGCGTATTTGCCTTCCGGCTTATAAGTACCGTCCACATAGCCGGCGTGCTTGGCGGTCAGGAAGTAGTCGCCCGCATCCACCGGATCGAAGCGGAACTTGCCGGCGGCATCGGTGGTGGCGGCGAACGACTTCCTGGCCGGCTTCGGCGGCGCCGGTTTAGATCCCGGGTCGGACCCTCCGCCGAACATCGCCGCCATGGCCTCCATATTGTCGGCCATGAGGTCGGTGGTCAACGTCAATTCCACCTTGCGGAGTGGCTCGCCGCCCACCGAGCTCACTACTTTCCCTTCAATGATGGCCGGTTTCGGCGGGGTCTGTGGCTGGGCAACAGCGGCCGCCGCCAGGAATAACGAAATGATCAAGCAGTTTTTCATAAATGATCCTCCGGCGATGCGCCGTTCGATAGCAACCCTTTCATAGCTTTGCGATACCGCTCGAAGGCGGTTTTGCCTTGCGGAGTCAGCCGCACGAGCGTACGTGGAATCTTGCCCACGAACGTTTTGTCGATTTCGATGTAACCGGATTCCTCCAGCTTCATCAGATGACCCGAGAGATTTCCTTTGGTGAAGTTACCCTCGCGCTGTAAGTAGAGGAAGTCCACTTCCTTCACTGCCGATAACAGAGCGACAATCATCAGACGGGCCGGCTCATGGATCAGGCGATCCAACTCGCTCATAGGTCCGCGCCCTCAATCCGGGGATTGGCTTTCAGAAACTGCCAGAGACGGAACCCGCCCGTCGCGGCCAGCGCGGCTCCCATCCAGATCATGGTCCACAAGCCGCTCGATACCCTCAACTCATACAATAATCCCCCCAGCGCCCAGGAGAAAGCGGCGAGCCAGATCCTATGCGGCAGTCGGTATTGGATCCCGCCCATGAGCAGGCCGATGCCAAACACGACGGCGATCCCGGGAGCCCCCAGTAAACTGGAGACTAGCCCCTCGCCTCCGCGCCGCGCCAGCAGCACAGCCCAGCCGCCAGCGATCAGAGCCCCCAGCACCATGCACACCACGCGGAATTTCATCGACGGCTCCCGCAACGCTACATAGCCGCCCCGCAGCGAGGTCACGTCCTCTTTCAACTTCTTCATGCCCCATCGGAAGCCGAAGGTCGCGCCGATCCACAATGCCACGGGCGCCATCCCCAAAATACCGGCGCCCACCGAGCCTTTGGGCAAGACGCGGGGCAACAGGAAAATGCCGGCGGTCACCGCCAGAAACAGCCCCAGCATGAGTTCCGATACGCCGTCCTGACTCGAATAACGAATCGGACGTTTGACCATTTCATCCAGTCCGCGAGTTTCCGTCACTGCTTGTTCCTCACCAAAACCAGTCTGTCACACAGACCGGTCTGTGTCAATAGAGAATATCGCCCAGCGAAGCACGCCGGCTTTCCCGCAACTCTTCCGGGTGGTATCGTCAGTGGGTCGCCGTTATGTCCCCAAATCGCATCTCCCGCCGATCATTCCTGGCCGTCGCTGCAGCCGCTCCGCTGGCGACCCGTGCTGCCGGCGCGACGCTGGTCCCGGTGGGTCTGGAACTCTACTCCGTCCGCGACATTCTGGAAAAAGACGTTCTCGGAACGGTGCGCGCCGTCGCCCAAATCGGCTACCCGATCGTGGAATTCTACGCGCCCTATTTCGATTGGACCGAAGACTTCACCAAACAGGTCCGCGCCCTGCTCGACGATCTGGGTGTGCGCTGCCGCTCCACGCACAACAATGCCAGCGTCTTCCAGCCGGAAAACCTGCAAAAAGCCATCGACCGCAACCACATCCTGGGAACCCAGTTCGTAGTGATGGCCAGTGCCGGCAGTCCCAAGAACCTCGATGGCTGGAAGAGTATTGCCGAAACGCTCACGCAGGCGGCCGGCCAGTTCCGGCCAGCCGGATTGCGCGGCGGATATCACAATCACAAACTGGAATTCGTGCCGCTGGAAGGCCGGCGGCCTATCGAGGTCGTCGCCGCTAACACGCCCCAGGATTTCCTGCTGCAACTGGACGTCGGCACCTGCTGTGAAGCCGGCTCCGACCCCGTCGCCTGGATCCGCGCCAACCCTGGCCGCATCCGCTCCATCCATTGCAAGGACTGGGCGCCCGGCCCTGGCAAAGGCTACAAGGTGCTGTTCGGCGAAGGCATTGCTCCCTGGGCCGCGATTTTCCAAGCCGCCGAAAACGGGGGCGGCGTCGAGTATTACCTGATCGAGCAGGAAGGGAGCCGCTTCGCATCGCTCGAAACGGTGAAGCGCTGTCTCGCGACCTGGAAAACAATGAGGACCTGACATGAGACAGTGGAGAACCGCCGTTTTCGGCACCGGCTTCATGGGCCGCGTTCACCTGGAAGGAATCCGCCGCCTGGGCGCCGTCCAGGTGCAGGCCATCGCGCATCCCGATGTGGACAAGGCGCAACGCCTGGCCGCGCACTTCCCGGCCAAGCGCGTGGAGGCCGACTATCGCGAGGTGCTCGCAGATCCCGAACTCGACGCCGTGCACATCTGCACGCCCAACGCGCTGCACTTCCCCATGGCGATGGAAGCGCTCGCCGCCGGCAAGCACGTGCTCTGCGAGAAGCCGCTCACCACATCCACCGCGGACGCCCGCGCGCTGGTGGACGCCGCGGCCCGTGCCGGACTGCGCAATTGCCTGTGCCACAACCTGCGCTACTATCCCATGGTGCAGCAGATGCGCTGCCTGCGCGAAACCGGGGAGTTGGGCGAAATCCTGGTGGTGCAAGGCACTTACTCGCAGGACTGGCTGCTCTACGATACCGACTGGAACTGGCGCGTCGATTCCGCCATCGGCGGCCCGCTGCGGGCGATGGCCGACATCGGCACGCACTGGTTCGACATGGCCGAACACGTCACCGGCGAGCGCGTGACGTCGCTCTGCGCCGACCTGCAGACCTTCCACGCCACTCGTAAACGGCCCAAGGGTTCCGTCGAGACCTTCGCCGGCAAGAAGCTGCAGCCCGGCGAGTACGATACCGTCCCGATCGACAGCGACGATTTCGGAGCGGTGATGTTCCGCATGGGCGATCGCGCGCGCGGCGCCATGACGGCCAGCCAGGTGTCCGCGGGCTGCAAGAACCGCCTCAGCATCGAGATCTACGGTTCCAAAGGCTCCGTGGCGTGGAACCAGGAGCGGCCCGACGAGCTCTGGATGGGCAATCGCAACGCGCCCAACCAGATTCTCATCAAGGACCCGTCCCTGCTGCTGCCCGGAGCGCAGTCCTTCGCCGACCTCCCGGGCGGCCACAGCGAAGGGTACGACGACACCTTCAAGCAGGTGTTCCGCCGTTTCTACGCATCGCTGGAGGATCCCGCCGTGGCCGCCGAATACCCACAATTCCGCGACGGTTTGCGCCAGATGACAATTCTCGATGCCGTCCTCGAAAGCCACCGCAGCCGCGGATGGGCCGGCGTCGCGCCCTTTCAGGAGGCCGTAGCGGAATGCTGATTCTGGCCGCAGTCCTGGCGATTTTCGTCTATGGCATGATCGCCGCCATGCTGGGCACCATTCTCCCCGGCCTTTCCGAGCGCTTCCATCTCACTCCCAACCAGAACGGCCGGATCGCCTTTGCGCAGGCCATGGGACTGACTATCGCCTCGGTCGGCGTGGGTCCGCTGATCGATAACGAAGGCAAGAAAATCGGCCTCGTGCTGGGCCTGGCGCTGGTCGCGATTGCGCTGGCCGCGCTTCCCAAGTCGCGCGGATTCGGCAGCGTCGGCGTGCTGATGTTCGTGCTCGGGCTGGGCGGCGGGGTGGTGGTGACCGGCGCCAATGCGCTTGTCAGCGACGTCGCTCCCGACCATCGCGGCACCGCGCTGAACCTGGTCAATCTGTTCTTCGGACTGGGCGGCATGGCCACGCCATTCATCGCCGCCAACCTGCTCAAGCGCGACATCGTGAAGCTCTGCTACGCCGCCGGAGCATTCGCCTTGATCGCCCTGGCAGTCGGTTTCGCCGCGCCCATTCCGGCGCCCACTGGCATTCAGAGCTTCGTGCTGGCCGATGCCGGCTCGGTGCTCGGCAGACCCATCCTGCTGCTGCTCGGCCTGATGCTCTTCCTGTATGTGAGCTGCGAGGTGGGTATCTGGAACTGGCTGGCGCAGCATCTGATCGCGCAAGGCATCCCCGAAAAGCGCGCGCTCAACGTGCTCTCGCTGGGTTTTGCTCTGGGACTACTGGTGGGCCGCGTGGCCGTCTCGCCCATTCTGATTACGGTCGCTCCGGAGCGGGTCACCATGGCATCGGCACTGGCCATGGCGGTCACCAGTTACCTGACGCTCAAGGTGCGCGGCTCGACGGCGGCATGGATCCTGGTATTCTGCGCGGGAGTCGCCATGGCGCCCGTCTTCCCGACCACCCTGGCCATCGTCGGTAATGTCTTTCCCCGCATGACCGGGACCGCCATCGGCTTCGCCATCACCTGCGGCTGGCTCGGTCTGGCAGTCAGTTCGCGGATTGTCGGCGCCATCGCCGGCGGCGACCCCAGGCGCTTGAAATCGGCGCTGCTGGTGATTCCGGCCTTTTCGGTGCTGATGGCCGTGGTCAACCTGGCGGTATTATCGATGCTGCACAACTAACCAACGAGGGAATCGCATGAGAGTCGGAGTCTTTACGCCGCTGCTGTCGCAGCTACCCCTGGATGAAGTTCTCAAGAAGCTCAAGGCCAAAGGAATCGACACCGTCGAGTTGGGCACGGGCAACTATCCTGGCGACGCCCACTGTCCCGTCGCCATGCTGGACGATGCGGCCGCACTCGAAACCTTCCGCCACAAGCTGGCCGATCAGGGTTTCTCCATCAGCGCCTTGAGTTGCCACGGCAACGCATTGCATCCGGACGCCGCGCACGCCCGGCACGATGCCGACATCAGCCGTAAGACCATCGAACTGGCGTCCAAGCTCGGCGTACCCGTGGTGGTAGATTTCTCCGGCTGTCCGGGCGATTCGCCCGCCGCCAGGTATCCTAACTGGGTAACCTGTCCCTGGCCGCCCGACTATCTGGAGATTCTTAAATGGCAATGGGACGAAGTGGTAGCGCCTTATTGGACGCGGCACGCCGCCTTCGCCGCCGACCACGGAGTGAAGGTCGCCATCGAAATGCATCCCGGCTTCGTGGTCTACAGCCCCGAGACGATGTTGCGCCTGCGCGCCATTACGGGCCCCACCATCGGTTGCAATTACGACCCCAGCCACATGTTCTGGCAAGGCATCGACCCCATCGCCGCCATCCGCCTGCTGGGCGATGCCATCTTCCACGTCCACGCCAAGGACACGCAGATCTACGACCGCAATCTGCCGCTCACCGGCGTCCTGGACACCAAGCCGTACACCGACGAGCGCAACCGCGCCTGGATTTTCCGCACCTGCGGTTACGGCCACGGCGCCGAATGGTGGAGCGAATTCATCTCCACGCTGCGTATGTATGGCTACGACTATGTCCTCTCCATCGAGCACGAAGATAGCCTGCTATCTCCGGAAGAAGGTCTGACCAAGGCTGCCGACTTTCTGAATCGCATCGTGTTGAAGGAGCAGCCGGCGGCTCCGTGGTGGGTGTGAGGATAATCTCCACACTAGAAATATCGGTCCAACTGGCAACATTTCGTCACTATTCGCCGTCAATGATGCATGCAGGCATTTTTCAGCATGCGCACGTGTGGCCGTTTGGCGGCACTGTGCACTTACTTCACGCCATTGCTATTTAGCGCCGATCCGGCAATTACCATTTACAATCAGAACTTCGCAGTCATTCGCGAGACCTTGCCGCTGGACTTGAAGACCGGTAACAACACCGTCCGTTTCGCCGGCGTTACCGCACAAGTGGAGCCGGACTCGGTCATCCTTCGGGATCCGGCCGGCAATCGAACGATTCGGGTGATGGAGCAGAACTACCGCAACGATCCCGCATCGCAAGACCGCCTACTCGGTCTGTACGAGGGCAAGACCATCGAATTCTCCGTGCGCAATGCCGACGGGACCACATCCATCGTCAGCGGTAGGATCGTTCGCAGCGGGTACGTTCCGCATTACCAGGCGATATCCCGATACGGCACGCAGTATCAGGCCAACCAAATGGGCATGGCGTCGGGCGGCGCGGGACAGCCCATCATCGAGATCGCGGGGAAGTTGCAATTCACGTTGCCCGGCTTGCCGATTTTTCCCGCATTGGGTGACGACACTATTCTCAAACCGGCGCTCGATTGGATCCTCTATTCCGCGCAACCCGCCAGGTTTGATGCCGAGTTGAGTTATGTATCGGGCGGCATGAGCTGGGAAAGCGATTACAACATCGTCTCGCCCGAGACCGGCGATACACTCGATCTGGTCGGTTGGGTGACCCTGGACAATCAAAGCGGCAAGCAGTTCGACCACGCGCACATCAAGTTGATGGCGGGCGATGTGAATAAGCTGCAGCCGCAGGTGCAGAGCCTCGTGACGTTCGCGGCGACCTCGGCGGCGGCTGCGCCCATGTCGTCGCAAGTCACGGAGAAAGCCTTCGAAGATTATCACCTCTACACACTTCCGCAGCCCGCCACCATTCATGACCGTGAGACCAAGCAGGTGGAATTCCTGCGCGCCGAAGGCATTCAGTCCAAGCGTCTATACGTTTACGACGGCGCGCAGTTCGACCGGAACTTCAACCAATATCAGGACGTGCGCCAGGTCCAGCAATACGGCACACAATCCAATTCGCACGTGTGGATCATGCGCGAGTTCGCCAATACCACCGCGAACCATCTGGGAATCCCACTACCCAAAGGCCGCGTCCGCTTCTACCGCCGCGACCAGGACGGCCAGGTGGAGTTCACTGGCGAGAACCAAATCGATCACACACCCAAGGATGAGACCGTCCGCGTCTATACCGGCAACGTTTTCGACATCACCGGAGAACGGCGGCAGACGAAGTTTCAATCGCAAAATATACCCGGCGGCTGGCTAGACGAATCCTTCGAGATCAAGCTACGGAATCACAAGAAGGAAGCCGCCACGGTCCGCGTGGTGGAACACCTCTACCGCTGGACCAACTGGGTGATTACCCAGGAATCCGCCACCCATCGCCAGACCGATAGCCGGACCATGGAGTACGAAGTTACCCTCCAGCCGGACGAAGAAAAGACGCTGACTTACACCGCCCACTACACCTGGTAAGCCCTCACTCGATCCGCAGCGCCACCGCCGGGTCGATGCGCATCGCCCGCCGACCCGGCACATAGCACGCCGCCAGCGCCGTGATCGCCAGCAGCGCCGCCACCGCACAGTACGTCACTGCGTCCAGTGCCTTCACCCCGAACAGTAGGGACCCGACGTATCGCGACAGCCACCACGCACCTACCGCACCGAGTCCCAGGCCCGCCAGCACCGGCCGCATGCCCTGCACCATCGCCATCCGCAGAATGCTGCCGCCGCTCGCTCCCAACGCCACGCGCAGTCCGATCTCCGCCGTCCGCCGGCTCATGGCATACGACAACACACCGTAAATCCCCGTCGTCGCCAGCAGCAGCGCCAGGCCGCTGAACACCCCCAGCAGCAGCGTCTGGAAGCGCTGCTGTCCCACCGAACGGTGCACCACTTCATCGAACGACCGCACATCGGAAATCGGCAGGTTCGCGTCCAGCGCCGTAATCGCCGCGCGAATTGCCGGCATTACTGCCATCGGATTGCCGCGCGTGTGGACTACGAATTCTCCCGGCAGCGCGTTGCGGCCGTAGGGCAGATACACCGTGAGTGTCGGATCGGACGCCAGGCCGCGCTCGCGCATGTCGCCCACCACCCCTACCACGTCCGCCTCCATGAGCCCTTGTCCCTTCCACAGAGCCACACGCTTGCCGATGGGGTCCTCCTGCGGGAAGATCAATTTCGCCAGCCGTTCGCTGATTACCACGCGCCGGTCGGGCTCGGGTTGGCCGCGCTCCGCCCAGACGGGCCGGTCGCGTTCGTCGAACCATCGTCCCTTGAGCAGCGGCAGTCCCACCGCGCGGAAATAGCCCGGCGACACCACGCGCCATCCGGCCCACGGCGCGCGCCGTCCCGCCTGGCGCGGAGGCGCGGCATCGATGCCCATCCCGAAGTTGAGGCCTTCCACCGGCCGCTGGTTGACGGCGCCGGCGGCGATCACCTGGGGCATTGCCGCCAAGTCTTCAAAGAATCGGTCGAGGAAGTGCTTGCCCGCGCCATTCTGCCGATACGGTCCCGGGAAGGTCACCGCGAACAGCAGCCGGTTCTCCGTCTGAAATCCCCGATTCACGTTCATCAACTGCGTGAAGCTGCGGATCAGCAGCCCCGCCCCCACCAGCAGCAGAAAGGACAGCGCCACTTCGCCCGTCACCAGCACGGCGCGCAGCCGTCCCTGTCCGCGGCTTCCCGTCTGCCGATCGCCTTCGCGCAGCGCCGCGGCAATCCGGCTCACCGGCGCTTGCCAGGCGGGCGCCATGCCGGAGAGCACTCCGGTCAGAATCGCCGTCGCCACCGCGAACCCCAGCACCCACGGGTGCAGCCCGGCGTCCGCCAGCCGCGGAATGTCGCGAATTTCGAGCGCCTGGATGGCGTGCAGGGCGCCATAAGCCAGCGCCAGTCCCAGCACCGCGCCGAAGCCGCTGAGCAGCAGCGATTCCATCATCACGAAGCGCACCAGCCGCCCGCGGCTGGCGCCCAACGCGGTGCGCACCGCGATCTCGCGCTGCCGGCTCATGCCGCGCGCCAACAGCAGGTTGGCCAGATTCAGGCAGGCAATCAGCAGCAGGAATGTCACCGCCGCCAGCAGCACCCACAGCGCCCGCCGCGTGGTGGCGCCGGCCACCCAGGTGCTGGACGGCTCCACGTGGAATCCGATGCCGGCATCGTCCTTGGGGTAGGCGCGCGCCAGCGTTCCGGCGATCCGCTGCAGATCGGCGCGAGCGGACTGCGGCGTGACGCCCGGCGCCAGCCGCGCGATTACGCTGAATTCCCAACTGCTGCGGTCCGCGTCCGGACGGTGAGGGAACGGCACGTACGTCTGCTCGTCAATCCACGGCTCGCCCGGCGGCAGCACGCCCACCACGGTGAAGGCGCGCTCATCCAGCCGCAGGGTCTTTCCCAGAATTCCGGGATCGGCGCCGAATCGCGTCCGCCAGTAGCGGTTGCCCAGGATCACGACTGCATCCTGTCCGCCGTGGTCCGCCTGCGACGAGAAGTCGCGGCCCAGTACCGGCGACACCCCCAGGGTGGCGAAGAACTCTGGACTCACTTCGATCTGCGTCACCTTTTCCGCCGGCCCGGCGCCGGTCAAATTGGCTTCGTCGTAGTGGTACGTCGCCACATCGGAGAAGCTGTGGTTCTGCGCGCGCACGTCCCAGAAATTGGCTTCGGAGAACGCCGCTTCGCCGATTCCGCGAGCCAGCCGCGTTTCCGCCAGTTCCACTACGCGCCCCACGTCCCGAAACGGCAACGGCTGCATCAGCGCCGAATAGAAAATGCTGAACACTACGGTGCTGGCACCCATGCCCAGCGCCAGCATCGCCGTTCCCACCACCGTCAAACCGGGATTGCGCCGCAGCCCGCGCAGCGACTGCCGCAACTCGGCGGCCATTTGCCCCAGCGTGGCGCCGAGGCGAACATCCCGAACCTCTTCCTTGATCCGTTCCATGCCGTCCATCTCCATCAGGGCTTCGCGCCGCGACAGGCCCTCGTCTTCGAGCATCGCCCGGTACGACCGGAGCTCTTCGTCGAGATCCTCTTCCACGCGCCGCCGGCGCGCCAGATTCCGCCACAACATCCGCATCGGGCGCCAAAAGGTCATAGCGTCTTCCTCCCGTCAGGGCGTCTCCAGCGCGCTCGCCATGGCCGCCGAGATGCGAGCCCACTGATCGGTTTCGTCCTTCAATTGCTTGCGTCCGGCTTTGGTGAGCCGATAGAACTTGGCGCGCCGGTTGCGGTCGCTTTCTCCCCATTCCGCGCTCAGCCACCCGGCCTCTTCCATGCGATGCAGCGCGGGAAACAGCGACCCCGGCTTCACCTGGAACGTCCCGCCCGTCACCTGCGCGATGCGCCGCGAGATCCCCAGCCCGTGCATCGGCTCCAGCGCGAGCGCCTTTAAGATGAGGACGTCGAGGGTGCCCTGCAGAAGGCTGGTGGCGGAAGTGGATGGCATGGTTTCTCGTATAGACATACTATACGAACGAAACGCCGGATCGATAGGCAACTTTCTCGATGGCGGCGCCTGCTATCATGGAGAGACATGTCCCAAGCCATACCCACTGTGGTCATTGTGGGCAGGCCCAACGTCGGAAAGTCCACCCTTTTTAATCGGATTACCGGACAGCGGCGCGCCATTGTCGGCGATGAGCCAGGCATTACACGCGACCGAATCCACGGGCTTGCCGAGCACGACGGCCGACGTTTCGAGTTGATCGATACCGGCGGCATCGTCGTCCACGACCAGGAGTACATCCCGGCGCAGATCCTTCACCAGGCGCAGGTGGCCCTCAACACCGCCTCGCACATCATCTTCCTGGTGGACGGCCGCGCCGAAATTACCGGCGCCGACCGCGACCTGGCGCAGATGCTGAAGCGCCTCGGCAAACCCGTCACCCTGGCCGTCAATAAGGCCGAAACCGCCGCCCAGCGCGATCTGGCGAGCGAGTTCTACGAGTTGGGAATCGCCGACATCTTTCCCATCTCGTCGGAGCACGGCACCGGCGTCGACGCGTTGCTCGATCGCGTCACCGGGGACATCCCCCGCACGCCGCCGGGCGCCCCCGAAGAGTCCGAAGACCCCGATCGCACGCCCATCAAAGTGGCCATCATCGGGCGGCCCAACGTAGGCAAATCGACCCTCCTGAATGCCCTCACCGGCCAGGACCGCGCCATTGTGTCCCCCATCGCCGGCACTACTCGCGATTCCGTGGACGAGACCGTCACCCGCGACGGCCGCGAGTATGTATTCATCGATACCGCCGGCATCCGCCGCAAGAGCAAGACCACGGAGATGGCGGAGAAGCTCAGCGTGGTGATGGCTCGCCGCAACATCCGCATGTCGTATGTGGTGCTGCTGGTGGTGGACGCCACCGAGGGCGTGGTGGGGCTGGACGCCACCATCGCCGGGTACGCTCACGAAGGCGGACGCGCCCTCATCATCTGCGTCAATAAGTGGGACGAAGTGAAGGGCCAGCGCGGCCAGAAGAAGAACGAGTACGAACGCGAGTTCCGCGACCAGTGCAAGTTCCTGGAATATGCGCCCATGGTCTTCATCTCGGCCAAAGCCGGCACCGGCCTGGACAAGCTGTTCCCGCTGATTCGCGAAGTTTTCGCCTCCGCCTCCAAGCGCGTCACCACCGGCGAGTTAAACCGCTTCGTGGAGAACCTCCACTTCGAGGAGCGGAAGATTTACTACATGACCCAGGCTTCCATCCGGCCGCCCGAATTCGTGGTCTTCACCAGCCGCGGTCCGGCGCTCCACTTTTCTCACGAGCGCTTCCTGATTAACCAGATCCGCCGTCAGTTCGGTTTCCGCGGAACGCCGATATTGCTCAAGACTCGCGGCAAGGGCACGTCCCGCTAACCGCCCCCAACCCTCGAACGTGTGCCGGAACCCACGGAAATCGGGCGGCGATTGCCTTTACCGTGCGCGTCCCTATAGACTAGAGAAGCAGTATCATGAACTCTATATCTGATTCAGGAGGGCGGCCATATGTGGAATAAGCGCCGGGACGACGAACCGCCAAAGCCGTACGTTCCTACGGCTCCGGCCCCAATGGCGCCAAGTCCCGTCGAACCGAAAAAGGAGGCTACACCCATGTCCAGCATGCCTGGTGGCAGATTCGAGCCGGAAAGCCGTGGCGGCATGGCCACGATTGGCAAGGCCGTCAAGGTAGTCGGCCAGATCTTCAGTAAGGAAGATCTGTACGTGGACGGCGATCTCGAGGGTTCGGTGGAAGCCTTGGAACATAAGCTGACAATCGGCCCCAACGGCACCGTTCACGCCGGCATCAAGGCCCGCGAAGTTCTGGCGCTCGGCACCATCCACGGTAATGTGGAAGCCGCCGAGAAGATCGAAATCCGCAAGGACGCCAAACTGGTGGGCGATATCCGCACCGCGCGCATCATCATCGAAGACGGCGCGTATTTCAAAGGCAGCATCGACATCGTCAAGCCCGACCCCGGAAAGGCTCCGCACAAACCGCCGCAGCCGGCGCCTGTCGCCGCCACCGCGGCCCACTCCACCCCCACCCCGGCGGCGGCGGCGTCCGCGCCGGAAGGGAAGCGCTAAGGCCGTAAGGCCACTTGAGCCCCGATCTTGTTGCCTGAGAAATTGCGACGTTTTCTGCGCGGCGATCGGGGCTCCCAGCAGCCGGAGCCGTCCGCCTTACCGGCTTCGGGGATCCGTACTCCCATGGCCCGCCCATCCAACGATCAACCGGTCGTCACCACGCGCCCCAGCCGGGGGCTGGAGGAGTTCTTCAGCTATATCCGCGGCCAGTCGGGACTGCGGATTCTCGATCTCGGCGGCGCCACGCAGCAGAACGTCTCCTTCATCACCAACCTCGGACACCGTCTCTATTCCGAGGACTTCCTGCGCGTGATGCAGGAGGTCTTCGGCGCCGAGGATACTGTCGACCAGTCGAATCCCGGACGCATCGAATATTTTCTCCACCAGGCGCTGGACTACGCCCCGGAACAGTTCGACGGAGTGCTCATCTGGGACGTTCTGGAATACATGGAACCGGCGCTGCTGGGCGCGGTGATCGAGCGCCTGCATACCATTGTCCGCCCCAAGAGCTACCTGCTCTCGTTCTTCCACTCCGATGACAAGCTGGAAGTGGTGCCGCGATACACCTTCCGCATTCAGGATCTGAACCAGTTGCACGTCACCCAGCAAGGCATGCGCCGTCCCGCTCAATTGTTCAACAATCGCGCTCTGGAGAAGCTGTTCGGCCGTTTCGAATCCGTCAAGTTCTTCCTCACTCGCGACCGTCTGCGCGAAGTGATCGCCAAAGCGTAGAATCCCCTGGAACATTCCCCGCCCGTTTCCCGTACGAGCGTGTATCGCCCGGTTATTACAACGCACCAAATCCGGTTTTGTGGGGCAAGCCCCTTGGCCCGCGTCCGCCCTCCAGGTCGGCCTTTTCGGGCGCGCGAAGCGCCGGACCAGGCGGTCCGGCGGACGAGGGTGTCCGCCCCCCAAGGCGGCGCGTTACGAGCACAGTTCCACTGCAAGAAAGCGTCTCTAGATCATGACCACTCTGCTGCGCGATTTCCGCCACGGCGTTCGTATGCTTCGCAAGAAGCCGGCCTTTACCGCGGCCGCGGTGTCCGTGCTGGCTCTCGGCATCGGCGCCAACTCCGCCATTTTCAGCCTGGTGAACGCTTTCCTGTTCAAACCCCTGGCCATCGGCAAGCCCGCCGAACTGGTGGGCTGCTACAGCCGCAACATCCGGAAGCACGACTACCGGGCGTTTTCCTATCCCGATTATGCCGACCTGCGCACCACAAATAGCGCCTTCTCCAGCCTGGCGGCGCACAATATGGCAATGGTCGGCGTGTCCGATGGCTCGGTCACGCGGCGCGTCTTTGCGGTGATCGCGTCGTCCAATTACTTCGCCACGCTCGCAGCCCCTCTCTTTCGCGGCCGGCCGTTTTCGGACGAAGAGGAACGGCCGGGCAGCGGAGTCCAAGCCGCGATTCTGAGCTACGCCTACTGGAGGAAGACCGGCGGCGATCCGCAGATTCTGGGCAAGACCATCCGCATCAACGGCCGGACATTCACCATCGTGGGAATTACCGCCGAGGGCTTCACCGGGACCACAGCTCTGATCAGCACCGAGCTCTACCTGCCGCTGGGCGTTTACGAAACCGTCACCAACGATTTTGAAGGCCGCGGCCGCGCCCTGGCCGTGCGCGGCGACCATGAGCTCATCTTGATCGGCCGTCTTCGACCGGGACTCACCCAGGCTGCCGCCGCTCCCCTGCTCGCCGCCTCGGCCAGCCGGCTCGCACTGGCCTACCCCGCCGAGGATAAGGACCAGACTTTCGAGGTGCACCCGCTATCTCGCATGTCCACGTCCCCCGAGCCGCAAGGCGACGGCGGCCTGGTCATCCCGGCCGTGCTGCTCACCTCCATGGCGGGAGTCATCCTGCTGATCGCTTCCTTGAATGTCGCCAACATGATGCTGGCCCGCGGCACCACGCGCGGCAAGGAGATCTCGATCCGCCTGGCGCTGGGCGGCAGCCGCGGCCACATCCTGCGGCAACTCTTCGCCGAAGGCCTGGTGCTGTCGCTGTTGGGCGGAACGGCCGGCCTGCTGCTGGCCTTCTGGGGATCGTCGGCGCTCATCGGCTCCCTGGCGCGGATTGCCCCGGTCGAACTGGTCTACCAGGCGAGCCCCGATGCGCGGGTCCTTCTCGCGACCATGGGATTCTGCCTTTTGAGCACGCTGCTGTTCGGTTTGGGCCCGGCATGGCGTTTGAGCGGCCGCAGTATCCTGCCCGGCTTGAAAGACAGCCCGGAGGTGGACGCCTCGGGGAGGCCGCGGCGCCTGTTCTCGCGGCGGAACCTGCTGGTGCTGAGCCAGATCGCGCTGTCGCTCATGTTGCTGACCGGCGCCGGCCTCTTCGTGCGCAGTTCGCTGGAGGCCTCGCGGCTGGAGCCAGGGTTTAAACTCAACAACCAGATCCTCGCCGAAGTGGATCCCAGTCTGGCCGGATACAACGAGGCGCAAGGCCGCAAGCTGTATCGCCAGTTGCTCGACCGTCTGCCGGCCGTGCCGGGCGTGGAATCCGTCGCCATCGCCGCCACGGTTCCGTTCGGCATTGTTTCGAGCGCCACCAATGTCCGCACCGCCGCGGGTGCGCCTCCAGTGGATTGCGCCTCCAATATCGTGAGCGAGGGCTACTTCCGGACGCTGGGAATCACGCTGCTGCGCGGGCGGCCGTTTCGCGCCGGCGACGGGGAGACGTCGGCCGCGCCCGTGGCCATCCTCGACCAGCGGGCCGCCAGCCGCCTGTGGCCCTCGAGCGAGGCTATCGGGAAACACGTCCTGGCCAACGGGGCGGAATCGGAAGTGGTGGGCATCGTCGGGACCGTGCGGGAGCATATCTTCAACGGCGACCTGCGGCCGCACATTTATGTGCCGTTCGGCCAGACCTATCAATCGGACATGAACATCCACCTCAAGGTCGCGGCCTCCGATCCCGCCGCGCAAGCCCGCTTGATCGACGCCATCGGCCGCCAGATTCGCGCGGTGGACGACGGCTTGCCCGTATTTGGCGTGAAGAGTCTGCACGATCACCTGGAGGGCAGTTTCGATCTGTGGCTGGTCGAGACGGGGACGCGCTTGTTCCTGGTCTTCGGCGGCGTGGCCCTGCTGCTGGCGATGATCGGACTTTACGGCGTGCAGGCGTATGCCGTGGCCATGCGCACCCGCGAAATCGGCATCCGCATGGCGTTGGGCGCCACCACCCGCGATGCTCTGCGCATGGTGCTGCGCGACGGTCTGAAACTGACCCTGGTGGGCACCGCGGCAGGCCTGGTGCTGTCCCTGGGATTGGGCAGGATCCTGTCGAGCCTGCTCTACCGGGTCAGCGGCGCCGACGCCGTGGTACTCTCCACAGCCCCGCTGCTGCTGGCTGCCGTATCCTTGTTGGCGTGTTATCTGCCGGCTCGCAAAGCGTCGCGCATTGAACCCATGAGCGCCCTGCGCAACGAGTAGCCGCGCTCTTCCAGTAGACTGGAAGCCATGGCCGCGCGACGCTATCTTCTGCCGGCTATCGCTCTGGCCTTGGCCGCGCTGTTCCTCGCAACCGCATTTCGCGCCGGCTGGAACGGCCCGTCGACCGACTTCCCCAACTACTACACCGCCGCCCGTCTGGTTCGTCAGGGCGCGCCGCTGCACAAGTACTACGATTGGACCTGGTTCCAGCGGCAGATGAACTACGCCGGCATCGAGAACCAGCTCGGCGGCTACATCCCGCAGACGCCGCTGACCATGCTACCGCTGTTGCCCATCGCCCATTTCGCGCCGCTCACCGCCCGGCGCCTGTGGCTGCTGGCGAATCTGCCGTTCCTGGCTGCGACGGTACTTCTGCTCTCGCGAATGACCCGGCTGGGATGGGCGCCCGCCGCGCTGCTGGCGTTTGCCGGATGGGGCTCGCTGAGCGTCAACTTCCTGCTGGGACAATACTACGTCCTCCTTCTGTTTCTGCTGACCCTGGTGGTCTTTTGCCTGCACCGCGGCTGGGCTATCGCCGGCGGTATCGTCATGGGAACGGTGTGCGCGTTGAAGCTCTACGGCGCTCCGTTTCTCTTCTTTTTCGCGGTGAAGCGGCGCTGGCGGGAACTCTCCGGCATGGCGGCGGCCCTGGCCGCGCTCGCCGCGCTGGCGATCCTGCTGTTCGGATGGACGGACATCGCGGCCTTTGCCACGCAAATTCTGCCACGTTCCCTCGCCGGAGAGACCATCGACCCCTACCACCCCGGCAACGGGACCTTGTCCACGCTCCTGCGGCGCGCCTTCGTGATGGAGCCGGAATTGAATCCTCATCCGTTTGCCAATGCCCCCGCCGCCTATTTCTTCCTGCAGGGCTTCGCCTCGCTCGCCATCCTGGTATCTCCGCTGCTGGCGCTGCGGCAGTCAGGCAACTCAAAGCGCGATTTTGCCTGGTTCCTCCTGGTGCTGTTGCTCGCTTCGCCCAACACCGCGTCGTACACGTTCCTGCTTCTACTGCTGCCCATCGCGCTGCTGTTGGAGGACGCCGCGATGCCGGAGCGCGTCTTCCTGCTGGCGGCCTACATTCTGCTAACGCTTCCCCTGCCCCGCGACTGGAGCTGGCTCTTCCCCAAACTGTGGCTGTTGCTGGCGCTGGTGGCCGTCACCGGACGCCCTTACTGGCGAACGCTACGGTGGCAGCCGGCGATAGCCGCCGCCGCGGCCCTCCTCTGCTTGGCCTGGGCCGCCGCCGCCATCCGGCTGGGGAACTATCGGCAGGAGCCCGGCCGGCGCGATCCGCGGATCGCCGTGGAGCGAGGAGCGTTGTATTCCTCATCGCCCGCCATCCTGCGATCGGGCGTGGTGTACCAATCGATGGGCGCCGGACATTACGTGCTCCGCTGGTCGCACGACCATCGCATCGACCGCTTCCGTTTCGACGGCGAGGCATTTCATCCCGTGGCCTTGTCGCCCGATGGCCCCATCCAATTCGAACTGGTAGCGCACGGCGGGTCGACCTTCCAACTCCTCGACCCGGCGACGGGAAAAGTCACGCCGCAACCCACCCCGGTCCCGGACGATCCCGCGCGGCGGCTGCCCTCGCCCGACGGCCAATGGGTCGCGTTCACCCTGCTGCGGTACGGATCGCAACAGGTGTGGCTGTTCGACGGGCAAGCTGCCCGGCCGCTGACCGGCGGCGCCTGCAACAGCTTCGCGCCAGCCTGGGAGCCGGACTCGCGCGCCGTCGTTTTCGCCAGCGACTGCGACCGCGGGCTCGGTCTGCCCGCCCTGTATCGCGCGGAGGTACCGGCTCCAGCCGTGCGAGCCAAGGGCTATAATTAAGGTGCAATTTCTCCCAAATTAAGGAGTTTGGCCTTGCGAAAGAAAGTCACGGTCGTGGGCGCCGGAAACGTCGGCGCGAATTGTGCTCTGCGGATTGCCGATCAGGAACTCGCGGACGTAGTGTTGGTCGATGTTGTGGAGGGTGTTCCACAGGGTAAAGGCCTCGATCTATTGGAATCCGGGCCGGTTCAAGGGTATGACGTGATGGTCTCGGGCGCCAACGACTATGCCCCTACGGCGGACTCCGATGTCGCCATCATCACCGCGGGATTTCCCCGCAAACCGGGCATGAGCCGTGACGATTTGCTGATCGCCAATTACGACATCGTGCGCGCAGCCACCGAGCAGGTGGTGAAGTATTCGCCGAATTGTATCCTCATTGTGGTGACAAATCCCCTAGACGCCATGGCGCAGGCAGCCTACTGGGTTTCCAAATTCCCCAAGAACCGCGTCATCGGCATGGCGGGTGTTCTGGATAGCGCGCGCTTCCGGACCTTCATCGCGCAGGAACTCCAGGTGTCGGTGGAGAACGTCACCGCGGTGGTGCTGGGCGGCCACGGCGACACCATGGTCCCGGTGGTCCGTTTGAGCGGCGTGTCGGGAATTCCGTTGACCGAGTTGATGGATCAGGCCACCATCGACCGCATTGTCGATCGTACGCGCAACGGCGGGGCGGAGATTGTGAAATACCTCAAGACCGGCAGCGCGTACTATGCGCCGTCGGCGGCGGCCGTGGAGATGGCGGAGTCGATTCTGAAGGACAAGAAGAAGGTCCTGCCGTGCGCCGCCTATCTGGAAGGCGAATACGGAATCAACGGCCTGTTCGTGGGAGTGCCGGTGAAGCTCGGCGCCGCCGGGATCGAGAAGATCTACGAGATCCAGCTCACCGATACCGAGAAGGCCGGCCTCAAGAAGAGCGCGGACGCCGTGCAGGAACTGGTGGACGTGATGAAGGCTAAGCAGGCGTAAGTCGCGACTCCACCGCCTTATGGGGCGCTCTGGAAACGCGAGCGTGAGCGAGCGGCCCGATGCTTCTCTGGCTCTCCTGCGAAGGGGGGTGCAACTCCTCGTCGGGCCGCTTCCTGCGGTCGCGGTTCCAAACAGCGCCACCCGCGCGAATCTTCGGTGTCTGATCGCTACTGATTCTCACCGAGGGCGGCACAGGTCAAAGGTGGCAATTGCGCCCGTTTGACGTCGAATGCGTTCTCGTAAATCCAAGTTCCATTCTTCTTGGCCAGATTGAGACCCCAAGACGTTTGCAGAGTGCCGGGTCCCCAAAGGCCCCAATCGGAAGTCCGTTTCCCCCCTTTGAAAGATGCTGCCCGTTGAAACCCGCTGAACCCCCAATGCAGCATCACCCGATCTTCCACTCCGGTGTGGTTCAGTTTGTCCAGTTCGCTCACAGTCCCATTCCGGATTGAAAGTTTCATTGTCTTGGCGGCATACACCGTCTGGAAGCCTACGTTGCTATCGCCGATATAGTTATCGCCGCATTTTACAACATGCGTGGCCAACCAGCGTTCGGCAAGCGCGTCGGCTTCCCGGGGCAGGCTGCTCCGATATAAAGATGCGGGGACCTGGCCCATCGGGGACTGCACGCGGGACATGGCCCAGAATACAAGCCCGACCATCCCAAGAAAGACCACCACCGCTGCAAGAACTGCGACATAGACTATCGTCTTGAGAACACTTCGGCGGCTTGGCGCGGCAGGCTGCCCTTGACCCGGTTGCGCCTGCACACCGGAGGGGTAATTCGGGATATCAGGCACGATTCTCTTGTTTCCGTGTACATTTTACCGGGGCTCTGTTACAGACGCATTACACGGCCAGTCAGCCTTTCGCGTCGCGGCGGCTCCAGTCGCGAATTTTCTCGATCTCCGCGGCCGGAATGTGCAGAAACTCCAGGAACTCCTGATGCTCGCCGGGAGCCGATTTCTCGAACTCCGCGTGCCAGCGGTGCATATCGTCGTCGGTAAAGCCGGCGGATCGCATCACCGCGACCCACTTTTCCTTCGTAACCATTGGGATTCTCCTCGGTAGAACGCTGCTTTGCAGCAGGCGCGCAATGGCCTGCTGATGATCGCGCAGCTTTTGGATGGCGGCGCCCAGTTCCACCAGCCGGCGACGCAGAACGGCGGCGGCGCTGGCGGTTTGCGGGGCGTCGAGAACGGAGCGGATATCGGCGAGCGTCAGCCCGGAATCGCGATACGCGCAGATCTGGCGCAGGCGGTCGAGATCGGCCTCGGAATAAACGCGATAGTTGCCGGAAGTGCGGCGCGGCCGCTTCAACAGGCCGATGGATTCGTAGTAGAGCACCGTGCTGCGGGCCAGGTGACAGGCGCGCGCCAGGCGGGTGACAGTCAGCGACACCACTTCAGTATCAACCCTGAAGTTCTAGACAGGTCAAGCACGACTTCCGCGCTCCGCAACCGCCACCCTATAATAGGGCTGCCGATGCGACAATCCGGAACCGCCCGTTCCCCGGGAATCCAGGTACTCTACGAAGACGATGCCGTGGTGGCCATCGATAAGCCGCCCGGACTTCCCGCCGTGCCGATTCCCGGCTCCCGTACTCCGTCGGCCTGGTCTCTGCTGGCCGCCCGCCTGCGCCGCAGTCGCCAGCAATGCTTCGTGGTGCACCGCATCGACCGCTTTACTTCCGGCATTCTCCTGTTCGCGAAAACCGAAATGGACCGCGACCGGCTGGTCCGCCAGTTCCTGGCGCATACCCCGGAGCGCCAGTACCTGGCGGTGGTGCGCGGCCATCCCAGCGAGAAAACCGTGACGCTGGTCCATTATCTGCGGCGCGTCGGCATGGTGCAGAAACTACGCACCCAGTCCGACCCCGACGCCGCCCGCGCCGAGTTGCGCTATTCGGTGGAGCGACTGCTGCGCGGCGCCGCTCTCATCCGCGTGGAACTGGTCACGGGCCTGCAAAACCAGATCCGCGCCCAGTTCGCCGCCATCGGACACCCCGTAATCGGCGACCGCAAGTACCACGAAGCGGAATCGTCCGAGCGCCTGATCTCGCGAGTCGCTTTGCACGCCGTGCATCTGCGGTTTGTCCATCCGCGAACCCGGAGGAGCGTGTCCGTCGAAAGCCAACCACCCCGCGATTTCGAGACGCTGGTGGCGCGCCTGTCGCCGCGAAAGTAGCATTATGCTACTTTGTGGATATGAGCCAACCCGTAAAACTCTCCGACGGCCTCGTCCTGGAAGCCCGGCTCGCCGGTGAAATTGTGGAGCGCTCCATCGCCGGACAGGTGGAATTCTGGGCGCGGCTGGGTCGCTCCGTCGAACTGCTGCTCGAAGGGCAACAGGCGTTCGCTCTGTGCCGCCAGGCTGCCGCCCGACCGCTCTCCGAATGTCTCGATTCCGTCGACTCGCCGGAGGGACGCCGGCGAGTCGCGACCTTCCTGCTCAGCCAGCCGTTTCCGCATTACGAAGCCCACGCCGATCGGCCCGGCCTGCTGGTGCGCATCGACGAAAACGGCCGCCGCACCGTAGGCCGCTTCGTCAATCGCGAGTTCCGCGCTGTCTCCCAGGCCCGCCGGAAATGATTCTCCCGCTCGACCGGAGACCCGTCATCGTGGCCGTCGCCGGGCCCAATGGCGCGGGAAAGACTACCTTCTACCGCTCCCATCTGGAAGCGGCCGGCCTGCGCTTTCTCAATGCCGATGTCTGGGCGCGGGAATTAGGCATCCAGGCTTATGCCGCGGCGCGCGCCGTGGCCGCGGTTCGCGAAGAGCTGGTGCGCCAGCGCGAGAGCTTCGTCCTGGAAACCGTCTTCTCCGATCCTGTGGGCGAAAAAGTCGCGTTTCTGCAGGCCGCAGCACAGACCGGCTACCAGGTGGTCCTCTGCTTTATCGGAATCTCTTCGCCGCGGGTTTCCGCACAGCGCGTGGCAATGCGCGTCTCGCAGGGCGGCCATGATGTCCCGGCCGAAAAACTGGCCGAGCGCTTTCCGCGCACCCTGGCAAATCTCCGGCGAGCCATCCGCGAACTGCCCCACGTCCGCGTCTTCGACAACGACGATCTACGGATGCCCTATCGCCTGGTTGCGGTTTTCGAGGATAGCCGGCTGGCGCAACTGCGGAAGCCCGTTCCCCGATGGCTGCGGCCGCTACTTCCCGCTGCTGCGTAGGGCGATGCCGAGTTCGCGCAAATTGCGCTCGGGGACCTCGGACGGCGCGTCGCTCATCAGATCCGTGGCGCGGGCCGTCTTGGGGAACGGGATCACGTCGCGGATGGAGGTCTCGCCGGCCAGAATCATCACCAGGCGGTCTAGTCCCAGGGCGATGCCGCCGTGCGGCGGAGCGCCGAATTCCAGAGCCTCCAGCAGGAAGCCGAAGCGCCGCTTGGCCTCGTCCTCGGTGAATCCCAGCGCGGCGAACACTTTCGACTGAATATCGCGCCGATGAATACGGATGGAGCCCGAACCCAGCTCCGTGCCGTTCAACACCAGGTCGTACGATTTGGCGCGGCAGCGCGCCGGGTCGGCGGTGAGCTTCTCCAGATCTTCGTCGTACACCGACGTGAAGGGATGGTGCGCGGCGTTCCAGCGCTTCTCTTCTTCGTCCCATTCGAACATCGGGAAATCCAGCACCCATAGGAATTGGAAATTCCTGGGGTCGAGCAACTTGTGACGGTCGTTGAACTTTTGCGCGCAGAACAACCGCAACTGGCCGCACGCCTGGTACACGGTTTCTTCGGGACGATGGCCCTTGGGCTCGCCCGGCCATGCCGCCAGCACCAGCAGATCGTTTTCGCCGGCGCCGGTGCGCTCGCGCACCTTGGCCATGGCGTCCGCATGGTCGCGGTCGAGACGCTTGGGGTCGTCGAACACGCGCAGGCCGCGCTCCTGGCCGTATGCTTTGAACTCATCGCGCTCCTTGCGGCTGGGAGCGCCGGTATTGGGAATTCGGATCGCCAGCAGCGGCAGTCCGTGGGCCGTCAGTTCGGGCAGCAGATCCTCCACCGGATGCATGGGAGGAACGCGGCAATCCGGCTTGTCGATGCCGTAGCTGCGCATGGCCTGGGCGTACGTCAGACGCGGGAACGGCGTTTCCACGCGATACCCGGCCACTTCGCAGATGCGCTGCACCAGCGGTTCGATCACTTCGAAGACGCGCTCCTGCTGCGGAAACGACATCTCCAGATCGATCTGCGTGAACTCCGGCTGCCGGTCGGCGCGCAGGTCTTCGTCGCGGAAACAGCGGACGATCTGAAAATACTTGTCGAACCCGCTGATCATCAGGAGTTGCTTGAAAATCTGCGGCGATTGCGGCAGCGCGTAAAATGTCCCCGGCTGCACGCGGCTGGGCACCAGGTAGTCGCGCGCCCCTTCCGGCGTAGATTTCGTCAGGAAGGGCGTTTCGATCTCCAGGAAGCCTTGCGAGGTAAGAAACTCGCGCGTAGCGAAAGCCATCTTGCTGCGCAGAATAATATTGCGCTGCATGTGCGGACGGCGCAAATCCACGTAGCGATACTTCAGGCGCACGTCCTCGCTGACGTCCACCTGCTCCTCCATGGGGAACGGCGGCGTGCGCGATTCATTGAGAATCCAGATCTTCGACGCTACGATTTCCACTTCGCCGGTATTGAGGTTCGGATTGATGGTCTCGGCGCTGCGGCGCGCCACCGCGCCTTCCACCGCGATCACGTATTCGGCTCGCACTTCGGTGGCGCGGGCGTGGACGGTGGAGTCCAGGTCTTCGCGGAAGACCACCTGGGTGACGCCTTCGCGGTCTCGCAGGTGAACGAAGATCACACCGCCCAAATCGCGCCGGCGATGCGCCCAACCCATGAGCAGAACCGTCTGTCCGGTGTGCGCGGCGCGCAACTCTCCACACGTGTGCGTGCGACGTAGCTCGCCAAGAAAATCCAAATGTACGGAGGATTCCATATTCGATGGTATCAGTTCCTAAAAAGTAAGCGTCGCGGGGCCGGCTAACAACCTGCCCCACATAACGCTGCAATCTCGTCGCGAGCGACGTCCCGTTGCTCGCCGGTGGTCATATTCTTGAGGGCGTAGCGGCCGGCCGCCAGCTCGTTATCGCCGACAATCAGCGTGAAGCGCGCCGACAGCTTGTTGGCCAGTTCCATGACGCGCTTCAGCTTGCCTTCCACCAGTTCCACCGAAAGGCCGGCGCGTCGCAGATCACGCGCCATCACGGCGGTCTGATGCACCGCGGCGGCGCCCAGCGGCGCAATCAGCAAATCGAGCCGCGGCGCCGGGTGACCCTCTTCCACGCTCATCACCAGGCGATCTTCTCCAATGGAAAACCCGATGCCCGGCGCAGGCGCCTTCGACCCCAGCGACTCCGCCAGCCCGTCGTAACGGCCGCCGCCCAAAACGGAATTCTGCGCGCCCAGCGATCCGTGCACCACTTCAAACGTGGTGCGCATGTAGTAATCCAGTCCGCGCACCATGCGGGGGCGGATTTCGGCGGCAATGCCGCGATCTTCCAGAAATTGCCGGACGGCCGCAAAATGGTCGCGGCACGGCTGGCACAGGTGGTCGAGAATGCTGGGAAGTCGGTCGATGATGGCCTGGTCGGCCTCCACTTTGCAATCCAGCACGCGCAGCGGATTGGTCACGGCGCGCCGCTGGCAATCACCGCACAGTTGCGCCGCCACCGGTTTCAATTCCTCGCGCAGCCGTTCCACAAACTGCGGACGGCAATTCCGGTCGCCCACCGAATTGAGTAGAAGCTGCCCGCCGGTCAGCCCGGCGCGGTCCAGCAGCTCCACCACCATTTCGATGACTTCCGCATCCACCAGCGGCGATTCCGACCCGATGGCCTCCGCGCCAATCTGAAAAAACTGCCGGTAGCGGCCCTTCTGCGGCCGTTCGCGGCGGAACATCGGACCCATGTAATAGAGCTTCTGCACGCCGGGACGCTGGTCCAGCCGGTGCTCGATGTAGGAGCGGATCACCGAAGCAGTATTCTCCGGCCGCAGCGTCAGCGAAGCCCCGTCACGGTCGTCGAAAGTGTACATCTCCTTGGTGACGATGTCGGTTTCGGCGCCCACGCCGCGGGCGAACAACTGCGTTTCTTCCAGAATGGGAGTGCGGATCTCATGGTAGTTGTAGGCGCGAAACACCGCGCGCGACACTTCTTCCACGCGGTTCCACACTTCGGTGGCTGGAGGCAGTAAATCCCTGGTTCCTTTGACGGCTTTTATCAAGGTAGTTGGAAAAAACCATGCTAGCATGCCGCGCAGGGTTACAATTTTGTGTATGCGCGCGAGGCTCTTTCTGCTGTTGGCTTCCGCGGCGATGCTATTCGCCCAGAAGCGCCCGTTCGACTTCAACGCCATGATGGAGCTGGAGCGGATCGGCGATCCGCAGATCTCGCCCGATGGCCGGTGGGTTGCCTTCACCGTGCAATCGGTGGATATGGCTGCCAACAAGAAGCCCATGCAGATCTGGACGGTGCCGCTCGAAGGAGCCGGCTCGCCGCAGCAGATTACGCGCGACGGATCGGCCAACTCGCGGCCGCGCTGGTCGCCCGATTCGCGCCGCATCGCCTACGTTTCCGACCGCGGCGGCAGTTCGCAGATCTGGTTGATGGATCCCGATGGCGGCAACGCCAAGGCGGTGACTAATTTCGCCACCGAAGCCGACGGCGTGTTGTTCTCCCCCGACGGCAAAAATCTGCTGTTCACCAGCGACGTGTATCCCGAATGCGGCGCCGACGACGCCTGCAACAAGCGCAACCAGGACGCCGAAGCGGCCAGCAAGGTAAAAGCCCGCGTCTATACCGAGCTGCTCTATCGCCATTGGACGCACTGGCAGGGCCGCAAACGCAGCCATCTGTTCGCGGTCGCGGTGACCGGCGGCGCGCCTCGCGACCTGACGCCCGGCTCCATCGACGTTCCGCCATTTTCGCTCGGCGGTCCCGACGATTACGACGTCTCGCCCGACGGCCAGGAAGTCTGCTATTCCATGAATGCCGACCCCGTGCCGGCCATCAGCACCAATGCCGATCTGTACGTGGTCTCCATCAACGGCGGCGCGCCGGTCAAGATCACCTCGACGCCCGGCGCCGATTCCAGCCCCCACTACTCGCCCGACGGCAAGTACCTGGCGTGGCGCGCGCAGTTCCGCGCCGGCTATGAGAGCGACCGCTGGCGTCTGCTGGTGCTGGAACGTAAGACCGGTCGCGTCACCAACCTCACCGACACGGTCGACCGCTGGGTGAACAGCTTCACCTGGCGGCCCGATTCCGCCGGTCTCTTCTTCACCACCGTGGACCGCGGGCGGCAGGCTATCCAACTGATCTCGCTCTCGGGCGGCGCGGTGCAAATTGTCGCTCGCGCCGACGCCGAGCTCGACGATATGCAGTTGACGCACGACGGCAAGACCATGGTCTACACGCAGCAATCCGCAGTCGCGCCCACCGAGATCTATCGCGCGTCCTCGGCGGGCGGCGCCGCGGTGCCCATGACCCACCTCAACGACCAGGTACTGAATGAGCATCAGATGACGCCACCCGAAGAGTTCTGGGTGGACGCCGCCGATGGATCGCGCGTGCAGAGTTTCGTGGTGAAGCCGTTCGGATTCCGCGAAGGACAAAAGTACCCGGTGCTGATGCTGATTCACGGCGGTCCGCAGGGCTTCTGGGGC
>Ga0181529_10001685_pt1 | contig 27980 bp, 25 predicted proteins | sample PEATcosm2014_Bin_36_FD_119763 | JGI IMG/M metagenome (GOLD analysis project Ga0181529, IMG submission 119763) | Peatland microbial communities from MTU Mesocosm Facility, Houghton, MI, USA - PEATcosm2014_Bin10_30_metaG | ecosystem: Environmental > Terrestrial > Soil > Wetlands > Peat | place... | reverse complement strand
GCTGGCTGAGGCGGCACAGAGCCGCGGGGCCAAGGTGATTCTGGTGAGCGGGCCGACGGCGCTGCATCCACCGGCGCACTGCGAGTTGATGAAGGTGATTACGGCGGACGAGATGCGCGAGGCAGTATTGAAGCGCATGGCCGAAGCCACGATGGTTGTGAAGGCCGCTGCGGTGGCCGATTATAGGCCGGTTGCGGTGAGCGCACAGAAGCTGAAGCGCACGGGACCGATGACGCTGGAGCTGGCGCCGACAGAGGACATTCTGGCTGAGGTGGTGCGGCGGCGAAGGCCGGGACAACTGATTGTTGGCTTTGCGGCGGAGACCAACGACAGTATGGCCAACGGGCGCGCGAAGCTGGCGGCAAAGGGCGCGGATGCGATTGTGGTGAACGATGTGACCGCGGATGGCGTGGGCATTGAGGCGGAGACGAATGCGGCGACGTTTCTGACGGCGACTACTTCGATTGAGTTGGCTGAGATGCCGAAGCGGCAGCTTGCCGATCGGATTCTGGATGAGATTCTGGCGCTGCGTCGGCCGCGTCCGCTGATGGTGGAAATGGATGAGGACGACGATCTTAAGTCGCGGCAGGATCGGGTGCTGGGCGACGCGGTTCTGCCGGCGCGGCGGCAGTTGATTGTGGAGTAGGCGAATTGGCGAGACAGCTCGATGCGGCAACCCGTGAGGCTCTTGTGGAGCGCGTTCGTTTTTATCGCGACCTTGGGCTGACTGAGTTTTATCGCCGGCCTGTGGATGCGGCGCTGCTCGCTGCGGAGGCGGATGAAACGCAATCTGCGCCGGTTTACACGGAAGCCCAGCCTCCCATTGCCCGACCCAACTTTTTTGGAGAGGAACCTGCCATTTCCGCACGCAAGAGTATTACTGCTCCGCCGGAGATTGGCGGCGCTGTGCCGGCTTCGGACCGCGCTGCCGCTTTGCAGATAATTCGCGATGAGCTTGGCGACTGCACGCGCTGCGCTCTGCACAAGGGGCGCAACAAGCTGGTGTTGCCGATGGCGATCCCAATGCGCGGCTGATGTTTGTGGGCGAAGGGCCGGGCGCGGACGAGGATGCGCAGGGGCTGCCGTTTGTGGGACGCGCGGGGCAACTGCTGAACAACATGATTGCGGCGATGGGTCTGAAACGCGAGCAGGTCTACATTGCGAACGTGGTGAAGTGCAGGCCGCCGGGAAATCGTACGCCGGAGCCGGACGAAGCGAATACGTGCACGCCGTTTCTGTTTCGGCAAATCGACGTGGTGCGGCCGCAAGTGCTGGTGGCGCTGGGGGCGACGGCGGCGACGTATCTGCTGGGGCATCGGCAGCCGCTGGCGGGGCTGCGGGGACGGGTTCATGCGTTTCGCGGGATGCAGTTGATTGTGACTTACCATCCGGCGTTTCTGCTGCGCGATCCGCGGCAGAAGAAAGAGGCCTGGGCGGATTTGCAGATGGCTATGAAGGAGCTGGGGCTGAGTAAGGCAGCTACTAGCCGCTAGCTTTCAGCTTGGGTTTTTGGGCATGGGGTGTATGCGATCCCACGAATCTCGATTACCAGCAACGGCGGATCGGTCAATACATCCGGCTGCGCTCCGTTGGTGAGGACGACCAGATCCGGAACCCGAATCCGATTCTCCGATACGCGAACCCGTTGCCCCGTGCTGCCGACGATTCCCCACTCCTTGTTTGAGCGCATAGAACTGACGCGGACGGTGGGCTCCTCCATGGTGACTTGGTGCGCTCGGGTCGCAATCATTGTTAGATATCACTTCAATCGAATCGGGGCTTACGGACGCACAGCGAAGAATATTCTTTATATATCGCCGTGTCACCCATGGCGCCGCGATGAATCAGGGACAAGTTGCTCCACCGTGGACGAACGGCAGGTGCCTGCGGCGAGGCGGGCCATGGTGTCATGAAGCCTCAGCCGCCCATAAGCCGAGGATCAGAGCGTGCTAGTTGTAGTGGAGACACCTCTCCAAATGGGCGATGCCCCCGTACAAGGGAACATAGAGGCCCGACTGCGCGGTCGAAAAATCCCGCACTTCGCAACGTGTATATTGTTCTTCCTCTTAACCCATGAGGCCTTGTCGCGCGAATTGTCTGTCGCGCAAGCCGATGATAGGCCCGCCTACTTCAGATGTACGCGATCAGATCGATCTCAACCAATGAGTTACCGGGAATGCCGCCCGCAGGCGCAACGGTGGTCCTAACTGGCGGCATATTGCCCCAGCGGCCAGCATAAACGGTATTCATCTTGGGCCAATCGTTGATGTCGTTGAGGTAAACGTTGACTTTTAGAACCTTCTCCATCGAGGAGCCCGCGAAGATGAGAGTCTGTTCCAAGTCGTCCAGCACATGCTTGGTGTGCTCCTCGATTGTGCCCTTGAAATGCGCGCCCACACCGGAGAGAAACAGTAGATTGCCGTAGGAGATGGCGCTCGAAAATAACGGAGGAGCGGCCGTGGCATTCTCGGTGTTGGACGTGGGGGGATACGATTTCTTTTCCAGTTTGCCCGAGACCTGGGCCTCCACGGTTTTGACGGAGACAATGCTTCCCGCAATTGCCGCACCCATTGTCAGCGCGTTCTTCAGAATTTTCCTTCTTGATTCCTTTTGCACGATCGGCTCCCTGTGCAATCTGTTGTGTAATGAGTAAAAGCAGGCTTGCGGATGCGCGAGGACTGAGCGCAACTGACGCCCGACGATCTCCGTCTGCGCCCAGCTTGGCATAGTGTTCTTCGCCAAAGTTATCGGTACTCTCGGGCGACGCGGGATTAGAAGTTGAGACGACTGAAGAGGCAAATGCCGGCGCAGTTCCAAGCCCCGTAGCAACAGCCTGAACCCACCCGAGAAAACGGCGGCGTGAAAAACGGCCTTGATTCACGTTTGTCGACATTTGAAACTCGCGGCATCCGGATACGAATTCACACGACCGGGAACAGAATTGCGGCGGGCTCAGTCTTGTCTCCGATTGTTGCTTCGTGGTCCGAGCCATCCGCCGGGACGGCAAATCCACCACCCATAAAATCACGCCGTCCCAGTCCCCTTCGGAGCTGTACTGAATATCTCCACCAAACGGTCCGAAATGATCTTGTCCTCGCCATTCTTGAGCTGCCACACGGCAAACCCAAAGGTATTCGGATCGTCGCCATGATGTCCCCCTCCGCGACGAGCACCTGCGGGACGAGGATTTGCGGCAGCGGAACTGCCTTGAGGCTGTTCCGGTTCCCGTCCTCGCATCCCGCTCGCGCCTGCGCCCATGCTGCCAATCCCAATCGGACGGGTGTCGGCCAGCGCCTGCATCACCTCAGGTCCAGTGATCGCGAGCTTGGCTGGGTCGATATGCCAACTGTAGTTAGGCGTCACGTTGCCGAGAGCCTCGGGATTGAACTCGCGCGGAAGAGCCGTCACCCCATACTTCGCCACCGCGTCGGTAATCGTCCGCGCGCGCGCATCGTACATTTTCAATGTCGTGTCGTAGTCCTGATTGACAAATATCTCCAGCGCCTTCAGCAAGCCGAAGATAGTCTCCTTGCCCACCTTGCAGCAGCGCCCGATCCGATCCTCCTGCGGGCTCATGTTCAATAGCGAGTAGCGAATCAGTTCCTCCTTGCCGATAAGAATGCCGGGAGCTTGCGGTCCACAGATATCCTTGCCACCGCTGAACGTCAGCATGTCGAATCCGACCGCCGGATATTCCCACAGCCGCGATACCGGGGGCACGTCCGCCGACGCGTCGTTGAAGGTATAGAGGTTGTGCTCCTTCGCGATAGCTACCGTGTCAGGCCCGTTCACTTGGCCTTTGTCCGAAAGAATATTCGTGAAGTGAATCGCCAAAGTCTTTGGATTGATAGCGGCAATCATCTCCTCGCGGGTCACCACTTCAACCAGCTTCGCGCCGGTCTGCCTGATCTGATGATCGAAGGGATAGCGATGGCTCTTCTGGATGATCACTTCGTATCGGGGGCAATTCGTAATGTCGGGAACCTCCCGGATGCGATGCTCCCAGTCTTCGGTCATCATGCCGGCATACCCAACCACAAGCGCTGCGGCCGCGCCGCCTGTTACCAACCCAGTGTAGCCGGCGGGGGACTTACATAGCTTGGATATAAACTTGCCTGCGGCGATCTCCAACTCGTCGATCAAGACAAAGTGCTCGTTGCCCCGGCGGATGAGTTCCATCACCTCCGGCTTCATCACCGAACCGCCAATCACGGTGATCGTGCCATTGATGTTGATCAGGGGCGTCACACCCAGTTCGGCATAGATGTCGCCAGTCGATCCCAGACCGCTCGTGATCGGCACAATCGGGCTGCCGTCGACTGAGGGCATCGACGGCTCGGGCTTCTTGCCAAACACGCCGGCTGCGTTCGATTCCGGCGCCGACAGCAGTCCTCCGGTAACGACCCCGAGCGCCGCCAGAAACGAACGGCGGCTCCAACCTAGTTTCAAATTCATGTGCGGTTCCCTATCGTTATCGTGAGTGAAGTTACTCGCCAGCAGGCGGAGTGGCTGCGGCAGCAGGAGGAAGAACCATGGCGCAACCCGAAATCTCGATCAATGAATCTCCGGGAATCCATTCCAGGGCCATGCATGAACGCGATGGTGCTTTTCCGGGCGAAAAATAGGTCCCGTAGATCTTGTTCAACGCAACATACTGCGCATGATGCGCATCGAACCGCGCCTTCCCCGTCGGCATGGGAACCCCGTCGGCCAGCGGCAGGCAAAGAAAGACCTGGAGAGTGACGATACTGTCCATGTTGCTGCCTGCGCGTTCCAGCGTCTTTTTAAGCGCGTCCATAGTGCGGGTTACGTGCTTCTCAAAGGGATCGGTCACCAGCACATGATCGTCGTCGGGAAAGTCGTCGTTGGCGCCGGTGCCGGAGAAGTAGTAGATGCCATTCTGTATGTGATTGTTCTTGTGATGAGGCTTGTCGCCGCCAGGCGCCGACGCAACGGCCGGGGATGCCCCTTGCTGTGAAAAGAGTTTCGGGGCGCCGGCCATGAAAGCCAGTGCCGCTCCGAACTTGCCAAAGAACCTGCGCCGTGTACCAATAATCTCCATGCGATTCTCCTTCGCTGTTTTGGGTTTTGCACGCCATACCCTATCCTGCCAGAGTTGCGAACTTCTTGCCAGACCCATATTCGCCAAACAATTCGAACTTGTACTTCAGGGCGAGCTGCAAGTCCCGGTTATTGATATTGGTTGAGGTGATCTGCCCGAAGTGCGCAGCGTCCTGCTGAGTCCCCGGAGATCCAAATTGAGGATGATTGAGGCCGCTAAATGCCTCGAAGCGGAACTCCAGGCGTTGCTTCTCGATCGGCATCGGAAAACTTCTTTTTCATAAACAGAGCCAGCGGTTCGTTCGCAGCCCCGGAAAACCGATCCCTGGGCGTGCTGCCAAAATGGCCCACGGCCTCGGTGAAGGCGTTCACATTGAACCAATCGTTGATCAGAGTCCCTCTCAGCTCGATGGAAACAAAATTTCCCCGCACATCACGAGTGGTATAAGTGGGCTAGTATAATTTTCCCGCGACACCAAGGACTCGTAAGTCGCATCGAGGTGTGATGAAGAAGTGCATTCTTGCTCTGCTTGTGGTAGCCAGCGTGCTCGGAACGCGTACTTTTGCGCAGGTGAAACAAGCCCGCGAACAGATCATGTTTTACACGTCGGATTGGAAAGGCGAGCGTTTCCCCGATGGACGACCCAAGATCCCCGACAACTTGCTCAAGCGCGCACTCGATGTTTCCACGGAAGATATCTGGGATTTCCTTCGCGAAAAGGGATACGACAATCAGTTTGAGTCCGGCTGGCTTGCGCTGCACTCTGACAAGCCTTTCTCCGGCCGCGCCTTGACTACGCAGTACATGCCGAGCCGGCCTGACGTCGCCAAAGCCGAAGCCGCCGAAGGCAAGGCGGAAGGCCGTATCCCGTTTGGCATGAACAACAGCTGGCCAATTGCGGAACTGGTGCAGGGCGATGTTTATGTCGCGGATGGCTACGGCAAAATCATAGACGGCACGCTCATCGGCTCGAACCTGGGCAACGGCATTGCCGAGCATACCCACAGCGGATTCGTGTTTAACGGCGGCATCCGCGATGAAGCGGAGAATCGCGAGATTCCTGACTTCAACGGCTTTTACAAAGGGTACGATCCCTCAGCTTGGCAGCAGGAGGAGCTGACCTGTATCAATTGCCCTATCCGGATTGGACGCGCCACCGTATTGCCGGGCGATCTGGTCATTGCCGATGCGCAGGGCGTCATTTTCGTTCCTGCCATCCTGGTCGAGGAGGCAATCAGCTCGGCCGAACTAACCAGCCTGATGGACGACTATAATTTCTTACTCAATAAAGAAGGCAAGAATGGAGCGCAGTTCGAAGGCGGCTGGAACGCAGAGAAGTTTGCCGGGTTCAAGCAATGGGTTGCTGCGCATCCTGACGAGCTGAAGATGCCCAAGGATGAGTTTGAAAAACTTGTGAACGAAAGAATGGAACAAATGAATCACCGCCAGCGGCCAAGCGGCTCGCCGGCGCCATAAAATCCACCGTTGCGATGCAGCTTCTCCATGCCTCCGTTTCGTGTTCCTATGGCGCAAGAGCGCCTGGATGACGGCGCCAACATCTCCCAAATAGCGTTCCGTATCGATTAAGAGATCTGTGGTAGGAATAGCTCGTGCATTGGGCCACGCTGTTGCCACGGAGCTGGCAGCGTAGGCCGACGTTCCAGCTCCGGCTAGTACCACCCGTACGTTTTGAAGCCTCTCCTGTAGTTGCAGCCGGTCTGATGCAGAACGAACCCTTTCAACGGTGGCCGGCCAAAGAACAGGCTGCCGAAGAATCTCCTGGAGGGTGTGTAAAGGGGCGTCGTGGCGGCTAGTCTTTGTGGCCAGGCTCGGAATTCTGGGTCACGCTTAAACTCCGTTCATCAGTCGGGCAACTTCAAAACATTGGCGAAGCATGTTTCGCGAATCCGCCGAATTCGAAGCCGTATGTAAGAATATGTTCGCATTACGCGACCGTCAAGACTTTCATTTTGTAGTCTTCGAAACCAAAATTGAAGCGATATGTGCACCGACCTCGCCCCAGAAGCGTACCGGACGATGACTGCTTGAATATCAATTTGTGTCCTGGATATGCTCTGGAGCGTTGTTTCCTGTGGGGATTGCAGGACATTTCAAACCAAATTTGACGCGGCCGCCTCAGAGAAAACCCAAATTATGGAGATTTCCTCCTCTTTTTTCTTGACAATGGTAATGATAAATCGTAAAAAAAGGACACTACTCGAAAGGTTTCACAATTGAGGGAAACGCGAGCCGCCCGACACGAAAAACAAGCAGCCGCAGCATTTCAACTGGGCACAGGTATTTCAATTGAGGGAAGGCAGCACAAATGAATCCAGCAGATAAAAGCACGAATGCAGGATGTCAACTCTTCAACAGCGCACAATGCACGTCCGCAATGCTTCTCCTATCTTTCTTAGTTCTCGTCCTATGTGCACCTTCGGCATTTGGCCAGTACACAACAGCACGTCTAAGCGGGACGATCCAAGACAAGTCCGGCGCAGCAATCCCCGGAGCGGCCGTGACCGTCGAGCAGGTCGGGACCGGATATAAGCAGCAGGTCAAATCGGGACAAGCAGGGGAATACCTGTTTCCAGGCCTGCCCGTTGGCGAGTATCAGTTGACCGTGGAAATGACCGGCTTCAGTACCTATCTGCAAAAGGGAATCGGATTGGAAGTTGGTCAGGCGGCCAGCCAGAAGGTCACCTTGGCGGTGGGAGCGGTAACCCAGCAGATCACGGTGGAGGGCAGCAGCAACCAGGTGACAACCGACGACGCGGCGATCATGCAGGTTATCGATGAGAAGAGCATGGAAAGCATGCCGTTGAATGGCCGCGAGGCGCAACAGTTGGTCTTTCTTGTCCCGGGCGCAGTCGATGTCTCAGGACAGAACTGCGGCGCCAATTGTGAAGGCGGAGTTCTTCCCGGCGAGCAATATGCAAAGGTCAATGGCGGCGGCTCAAACGGCGTCTATTATTTGTTGGATGGCGTGGATTATAACGACATGTATATCAACACTAATCTGCCCTTCCCCAGTCCGGACGCGTTGCAAGAATTCAATGTGCAAACCGATAACATGAGCGCCACTTATGGAAACGCTACAGGCGGAGTGGCGAATGTCGTAACCAAATCCGGCACAGACCAATTTCATGGCGATGTCTTTGAGTATCTCCGCAACTATGCGATGGATGCCAAGAACTACTTTGCTACTTCTCCAAATCCGTTGAAGCAGAATCAATTTGGAGGCACCATCGGCGGGCCAATCCTGAAAGGCAAGCTGTTTTTCTTTGGATCCTATCAAGGCACACGCCAAAACACCTCCGACAATGGCCTGAGTTCCCAGGTACCGACGCAGGCTGAGCGTAGCGGAGATTTCTCGGTTCTTCTCCCCGATACAGTATTGACGAACCCCGACCCGACCTCGCCCTACCAATTCGACAGCAACAATGCGATCAATCCAGCAGCCTTCGACCCAACGGCGCTCCATTTGTTGAATCACATTCCTCTTCCGAATGACCCGGCGGATGGGCCCAACTATTTGAAGTACAACGGCGCACCATCTGTCCAGAATACTGACGAATACCTGGTCAAGATTGACTACAACCGCGGCAAACATCATATTAGCGGGCACTATTTTCAACTCCGGTACACAGTCCCGATCATCGTCCCGCCATCGAGCAACATCCTTGAAGGCAATGAAGAAGATCCACAAAATCAGGACCTGAAGAATGTCAGCGTGGTCGACATATACACGATTTCGCCCAACATTCTTCTCAATAGTTATTTTGGATGGACGGGTAAGACCGGCTTGACGGAATCGCCCGCGCCTTTCAATATTGCTCAGGCGGGCGCAAACATTGCCCAGCCCACGAACTTTCCGGCGACACTCAATGTTGTTGTGCCCGGAGCGTTCACCGTTGGCGACCAACCGTCTCCCGGAACGTGGAATCACAGCGACATATCCGATCGTGAAATTGCCACGTTTGTCAAAGGACCGAATGAACTCCAGTTTGGTGGCGAATGGGAACATATTCATCTTCCCATGGGCAATTCATATCAGGCCGATGGCAACTATAACTTTGGTGGCAACCTCAGCGGAGATAATCTTTCCGACTTTCTTCTGGGCGACGTATCGAGCTTTACGCAGGCGGGCGGTTTGTACCTTGATTTTAGCGGAAACGACTGGAGTTTCTTCGTACAGGACAACTGGCATGCGGCTTCGCGGCTCACAGTGAACGTCGGCGTACGCTGGGATCCATTCTTACCTTACACGGATAGCGACGGACGAGTGGCGTGTTTTGTGCCCGGAGCGCAATCGGTGCGCTACCCCAATGCGCCTCAGGACCTGATCTTCGGCGGAAGTCATCACGATGCTGGATGTCCCGCATCCTCCATCTACAACAACTTGAGCAATATTGGCCCGCGCGTGGGCTTTGCATACCAACTGTCGGCCGATGCCAAGACCAGCATTCGCGGTGGAGCAGGCTATTATTACCAGGCACCCAATGGGGTAGCGTTCGAAGATGTTGTCGGTGTTCCTCCGTTCGCTCCTATCGTGAACATTACGAATACCAATTTCACGAATCCTTATTCCGCCGTGGGTATGGCGAATCCGTTTCCCGCCTCGTTTGGCCCAATCAATCCGGGCGCTTCGGTGACGTTCCCGCAGAACATCGCTTTTACGCAGATCTTCGACAGGCACTTCCGGCTTCCTCAAATTCTTACTTATAACCTCACCTTGGAGCGCGAGTTCGGTTCCACTTGGTTTTTAAGGGCGGAATATGCGGGGAACCACGGGGCTCACCTTGGTGGTACGGGAGATCAGGAGGCGGGACTGCTCCAGTTGAATCCCTCGGTTTATATTCCGGGGCAGTCGACGGAAGACAATATCCAATCGCGTCTCCGCTACCCAAACTACGGGTTCATCGGTTCCATCAACTCAGGAGTCAACAGCAATTACAATGCCGGCCAGCTTGAACTCGAAAAGCGCTTAACATATGGCCTGACCTTCCAGACGAATTTCACGTGGTCGCGCTCATTGAACGACTTCGGTCCCAATGGACAGCCGGGGACATTTGGAATTTACGGCATCAATACCTGCGCTTGTGGCCGCTCTCTTGACTACGGCCCTGACGCCGGCGACGATAACAAGGTCTTCAGGTTGTCGGGAAATTACGCTCTTCCTCGCGTCCCGGTCAAGGGTGTTGCGGATAAGGCGATTAATGGATGGAACCTGAGCTATATCTCGAATTGGCAAACAGGCTTTCCGTTCACCGCGTTCGCAGAGGACGACAATTCCTTCAGTGCGATGGGGAATGACCGCCCCGACATTACGGTGGCAAATATTGCGCAGACGAAGCTGAGTTCCGGGCGCTCCCATGCTGAGCGGATCAATGAGTGGTTTAACACTGCCGATTTTGTTCCCAATGCAATTGGCACATACGGAAACATTGGCAAAAACTCTCTTCGCGGTCCGAGGCTTTTCACAACGGACCTGGCTCTACTGAAGGCTGGTAAGGCAGGCGAACGCATTCGGTATGAATTCCGGGCAGAATTCTACAATGCCTTCAACAATGTTAACTTTGGCAATCCCGATGCAGGCCTTCAGGATGGCCCCGGTGTCTTCGGCGCAATCACCTCCGCCAATGATCCTCGGATCCTGCAAATGGCTCTGAAGCTCAGCTTTTAAGAGACTTTTAGCTAAGCAGGTGCCTGGGCAAAACGTAAGTTGGCGTCAACGCCACTTATGTACGTTTAGGCACCTTGTTGTTGTAACTTTGGAGTCCCCGATAGGGGATCGGTAAACCCCTCGCCTTCAGGCGACGGATGGTACTAGGCTTGTATGGATGGAAGACTACAAGCGTGGCATGTGGGACTGCAAATATCACCAGGTGTGGACGACGAAGTACCGGTATGCGGTTCTTGCGGGGGATGTCGGCCAGCGATGCCGGGAATTGCTTCGCGAAATTTTTCGGAGCCAGGAGATGGTGATCTACACTGGATCGATCAATCGGGATCATGTTCACATGCTGATTGGTATCCCGCCGCACATAGCGGTGCCGCGGGCAATGCAATACCTGAAAGGGAAGAGTTCGCATAAACTGCTGAGCGAATTTGCGGGTCTGCGAAAGCGGTATTGGGGTCAACATCTGTGGGGTGGGGTTATTGGGTGGCGACGAGCGGCAATGTGACCGATGAAGTCTGGAAACGGTATATCGAGGAACAAAAGCCCCCGGAGCCAGACGATGACTTCAATGTGGTGTAATCGGCCGCATGGCCGATCGATCCGGCTTTTAGCCTTAACCGAAGCCACCGCCTGTTAGGCGGTGGAGGATTCACAATCGCACGTGCGGCGGGATGCTGAGAATTGTGACCATATTCATGAGTGCAACACGCGGATGGACTTCAATGAAATTGAAAGCTCTCTTATGCGCTCTAGTTATGTGCGCGACGATTCTGAACGGCTATGCCCAGAAAGAGACGGTCGTCATCCGGCCGGTTGAAACACCGGATGTTCTCGTCAATCCCGGCATGGGGATTACCACATTTCAGCGCTTCAATGGCCAGGAACTCAATCCTCCGTATACTTGGTCGGAACGCGGGCCGGTTGAAAAACTGCACGATGCAAACTTAAAGCCGGATTTTCCGGATACTTCGATTGCCTATCTGCGGTGGTACTGGAGCGCCCTTGAACCGGAGCACGGGAAATTCCGGTGGGACATTATTGAGCTAGCCTTATCCGAGGCTCAGAAGCATGGGCAGAGATTGGCAATTCGCCTCATGCCGTATTCAGACCGCGATCCGCTGCCTGACTGGTACCGCAGTTCCGGAGCACGGCGGACGAACGCATCTATGGACAAAGACGGAGCAATCTGGCAGCCTGATTTCAGCGATCCACTGTATCTGAAGTACTGGGGTGAGCTGGTTGCGGCAGCAGGCGAACGTTACGACGGCAATCCCACCCTCGACAGCGTCGACATCTCCTCCGTCGGGTATTGGGGCGAAGGATGGAGCAGCTATATGCCGGCATTCCAGTTTCAAAAGCCGCTTATCGACATTTGGCTGCAGGCGTTTCAGCATACAACGCTGCTGATGAACTTCGACGAGCCGGAGGCGCTGGCCTACGGCACCCAGCAGGGAGCCGGATGGCGACTGGACTGCCTGGGCGATATGAAAGCGAATGATTCGGAGATGCTGGACCAGTACCCGGAAGAAGTCGCGCGTACCGGCATTCAGGATGTCTGGAAGCACCGTCCCATATCGCTGGAAACTTGTGGCACGCCTTCAACCTGGCTGCGCGATGGCTACGATGTAAATTACATTCTCGACCAGGCTTTGCGCTGGCACGTCACTTCCGTCAATGTGAAGTCCTCACCGATCCCCACACAATGGCGTGCGCAGTTTGCGGATTTTGAGAAGCGCATGGGCTATCGATTCATTCCGCGCCGCCTGGAGTATCCCGCGCATATCGCTGCGGGCTCCATGATCCCTGTTCACATGTGGTGGCTGAATGCCGGAGTTGCGCCAATTTACAAGGAATACAAGCTGGCCGTGCAACTGTGGTCGCAGGGAGATCAAGCTGTTATCCGAGTGCCTGTCGAAGTGACAAAGTGGCTTCCTGGCGATTCCGTCGTAGATGAATCGCTCTATATCCCCGCTAACCTGAGAGCAGGGAAGTATCGTTTGCGTATCGGCATTCTCGACCTGGAAACTGGAAAGCCAGCCATACGGCTACCTATCGACGGGAGGCAGCCCGACGGATGGTATGACATGGGATCCATCGAGGTTGAGAAATAGATGTATTAGACCGAGGATCCAAATGCGACCGAGAACTGCCTTCTATCATTGCCAGCGTGAAGGTTGCAGTACGCGATCTCGGGGAAAGGTGGATACGCGCTTGACGCACGAGATGTCGACCCCCTTCTCCGCAAGTCGTTCGAGAGCGATGTTGCCCAGGGGGTCGTCTCCAAGCCGCGTCACGAAACCGACAGAGACGCCAAGCGCGGCCAGGTTATGGGCCACAATCGCGGAGGAGCTCCCCAACGTCATTCCAAAGCCACTCGCCAACAATTCGCGTTCCAGCAGCATGACCTCAGGAAGCCCGTAAAGAATGAGATCCATGTTGATTTCGCCAGCGATCGTGACATCGAAGCGCTTCTTCATATTGCTCCCTGCGCCTCGAGGGCGCAGTGCGGATAAATTCTGACACCGCTGACCACGCGATTAATTACACCGTCCGGGCTTGGGTTGTCGGGGTTCAAGCCAATCAGTAAGCTCAAATGATAGCCGAGCAATTGGGGCCCCAGAATTTCAAACGGTGTACGCAGCGCATCGTCCGTGTGCGGCGCCACGGCAGGGATGAGGAGATCGAAAAGGCCCAGGGATTGTTCGTAGTCCGCGATGCCCACCAGGTAACCGATCTTCTTGGCACGAAGTTCACGAATCAGATCCCGCTCATAACTGCGGCGCACCGGATCGCTGGACAGGAGGCAGAGGACAAGAGTGTCTGGCGTGACGAACGACATGGGACCGTGGCGAAGGCCGAGATACGTTTCGCAAACCAGCGGGAACCGGCCCGCGGTCATCTCCAGCGACTTGAGCCCGGCCTCTCGCTGCCAGCCAAGCAGAGGAGAGGAAGAAAGAACCACCATCCGATCACGAACGCGGGTGGCTGCGCGCTGGCAAGCTTGATCGATGTCCGCCAGCAGCGAGTCAGCACGTGCGCTCAACTGCTTCTCGACGGCTACGATGGCCTCCGGTTGAGCCAGGGCAAGGCCGGCAAGCACCAGATTAGAGAACGCGCTCGTCATTACCAGGCTCTGGTCATTGGCGCGTGGATCAAGCACGATAAGGCCGTCAAGGCTGGACCGGGACAATGCGCCATCTTCATCGCAGACAATGGCGAAGTGCTGAATGTCCGGTCGCAAGGCACGAACCTGCTCGACCACTGCGGCGCTCTCCGGGCTGCTGCCTGAGCGGGCAAGAGAGATCACAGCATCGACATTCGCCAGGTAACGCTCTGCATCGACGAGCAGGTCTGTCGTGGGAACTGCGATGGCCTGTGGCCACGCGGCCGCCACAGCATTTGCCGCGTATGCCGAAGTGCCCGCACCCGTCAGCAGGACGCGAGCTCCCTTGAGCTTTTTGTTTAGCTGCATCTGCTGCGAGGCTGAGCGAACTATTTCAAGGGTTACCGGCCACAAAAGTGGTTGCTGAAGGATTTCAGGCAGGGTATACCGGGGCGCGGTGAGCAGGCTGTCGTTCGGGGTTGCGATTCGATCGTGAGACATCAAAACTCCAATTCTAGATAGAGAACAAGAAGCAACTGCGAAGCATCAGTTTCATAAGAACGGATAAATGCGAAGCTATACGGAAGAATATAACTATATTTCGAAAACAGCAAGTCATTAATATTGGCATATCGAAACGCTTTGGGCGAGTAACTTCTAGGATGATGCTTCACTGCTTCTTTCTCGGTATGCCGAAAGTCTGACATCCCCAAAATCCCCGAGCATTCCCCAAAAGCCCTTGTCGTATCAAATGCCATGAGCCAAAGTCGACGTGATTCGCGGGCCTTCCGAAGGAGTTCCTGGGAATCCTCGTACTGTGCGCGCCGGGGAAATGGGAAGCCCAAGGAGGCTCCTCCTAAACCTAGTCCGGCGCTGAAAGGCGCATCACGGAATCTTTCAATATTTTTGTTTAATAGCGACGATTGACGAGACGCGATTACAGTCGTAAGATAACGAAACATCACAATCGCGCGTGCTCTGCGTTTGCCGTTCATTAGAGCTGTTCCCTCCGGGCGGCGACGCGCCGTGGGCGGTGAGCTGCATAGGTTGGACGATCCAAAACACCGGTGCAGGTGAAAGGAGTCGCAGTGAATCGATCAATCAGGTGTCTTTGTGCTTGTCTGTTGGTAGGCGTGGTTGTGCTGGCGAGCCGGGCAAATGCGAGTAGGCAGGCACGACAGGACGCGCCCGATGGAGCACAGACACGTGGCTCGATTCGCGGGAAGTCGCTGTCGGTCAGTATCAATTCCGATGGCTCGTATTCGATCACCCTCTCGGGTCTTCCTGGCGCAGTTCTGCGCTCCAAAGTCGAGGCGGACGTAAACGATGGCGTTCTGCAATCGTCCGCGTACCCTCAGCACAAGATTGTGCAGTCGGAGTTTCACGACGAATTCGGTTCGGGCTCAAAGTTGATCGTCACGCACAGCGGCTTGCCGGGCACGCCAGACCTTGTTTGCACGATCCGTCTTTACCAGGAGCAATCCTGGGGCGACATTGCAGTCGAGGTGCTTAACACGACAGACAAAGCTGTGTCAGTACAGGCGATTCGTAGCGTTCAGACATCGGACTCTCCGGACATAAATCTGAACGGCCCGGAATCCGATGACCGGGTTTTATCGGATAGTTATAGCGAGGACAGGCCGCAACTCGCGATTCGCGACCTGGGCGCCGCGCCAAAAGGAATGCTTCGGGCGGTAGGAAGCCAACTGATCTATAACCGGAAGAGCGGCGAAAGCCTTTTCCTGAGCGCCCTCACTACCAACCGGCTGCTTACGATCTTTCATCTCAAGGAACAAGGTGCGGGCGCTGACGCGAAGATCGTTTCCTACGAAGCAGCGTCAACTGGAACAACGGAAATAATGAAAGAGGAATCGCTCAGGCATTCTCCTCCCGCTGAAAGGGTGACCCTGAGCCTTCCGGTCGAACCGGGGGCGAGCCTGTCTTCCGAGCGTCTCATGTTCGCCGTTGGGACGGACTATCACGCGCAACTGGAGCAGTACGGACATGCGATCAAGCTACTGCACAAGGCTCGCGTCGACGCGCCAACTCCGATTGGATGGTGGAGTTGGACGGCTTATTATTTTGGGCTCAACCAGGGGGCCGCGATTACCAATGCGCAGTGGCTGGCTGAGAATCTCAAAAAAAGCGGCTACAAGTATTTTCAAATTGACGAGGGATATCAATACGCGCGCGGCGAATACGCTACGCCCGATGCGAGTCTGTTCCCCCGCGGTATGGGCTACGTTGCAGATGCTGTGCGTGGCAACGGTCTGACGTTTGGAGTGTGGACGGCGCCCTTCGAAGTATCCGAGCGCGCGTGGGTTTATCAGAACCACAAAGATTGGTTGCTGCATAACGCAGCCGGTCAGCTCATCCATATCGGCGATGTGACCGAACGCAAAGATCTGCTGTACGTGCTCGACACGACCAACCCCGGCGCGCAGGAATATCTCAAACAGACCTATAGCGCGCTCTATAACTGGGGCATCCGCTTCATCAAGATGGACTTCATGGACGACACGGCGGTCGAAGGCTCCTACTACCGTCCCAACACGACGGCGCTCGAGGCTCAGCGAATCGGCCTCGATATCATTCGCAAGACCATGGGCGAAGACGTGGTGCTCGATAAAGACGGGAGCGTCATGCTTAATCCCGTCGGATACGTGGACGCCGGACGCATCTCGCAGGACACGGGACACACTTTCGAGGCTTCCCGAGATGCAGCTTCAGGAATTGCCGCCCGCTATTACATGAATCGCAATTTCTTTATCGCCGATCCCGACGCATTCAGTGTCTCGACGCAGACCGTAGACGACCAAGCCTGGCACGGCGGACAACGGCCGCTGACACTGGAGGAAGCAAAGGTCTCGATTGCTCTGTCCGCGGTCTCCGGCGGCATGTTCGAGCTTGGAGACGATCTCCCAACTCTTGGATCATCATCTGAACGGCTGGCGCTGGTAAGGACCACGGAACTGATCGACATGGCCCGCCTCGGCCATGCATCCCTGCCTGTCGACTTGATGACCTATGCGGCCAGCGACGTTCAGCCAAGTGTATTTCTGCTCAAAGAAGACAATCGGCAGTCAATCCTCACCGTCTTCAATTGGACCGAGGGTGAACTGAAGCGAAACCTGCGTTTCACCGACCTCGGGTTGAAAGAACCGGGGAAGTACCAGATCACGGAAGTCTTCGGAGACAAGAGCTGCTGCAGTCCTTTAGGCGATGCGATCAATCTTGTTCAGCCGGCCCACTCCGTGCGCATGTTCAAACTAGTCGAAGATGGCATTCAAGCCGAGCCGCCTGCGTTCGAGGTTCGCTCTGCAACCGAGGCAAAAGCAGGAGAGACGATAACCTTCAGTGCCGATGCTTTGGCTGGCCAGGAGCCCGCGCTCACGATCCATTGGGAATTCGGCGACGGATCGACTGAAGACGGGATGAAGGTTCAACACACCTACACTCAATCGGGCAAATACACGGTGCGCGCAACTGCAACGGGCCTTGAGACAATCACGAGCTCCAAAACCGCTTCCGTGAAGATCTCAGGAAATATCGCGACGCGGTTTGTTCCGGCGAACAAGAAGCGGCCCGAGTAAAATGCCTGAGGGTCTGCGCTGAGACTTGTTGGGAAGGCGCAACTCAGAGAAACACGCACCAACAAGAGATGTCTTCCCAGGCATGGATTCCACGGCAGAGATAGAAACGGCCGCACCCGGCCTGCGTCGCACGCTGAAGCTTCACCATTTGATCCTTTACGGGATCATCATCATTCAGCCCACGGCGCCAATGAGCATCTATGGCGTCGTGAGTAATGCGGCACGTGGACACGTAGTCACAACCATCCCCATCGCCATGGTTGCCATGCTATTTACCTCTGTCAGTTAAGGCAGAATGGCGCGCGTCTATCCCAGCGCGGGATCGGCTTATTCCTACGTGGGCAAGGAGATTCACCCACTGGCCGGATACGTGGTCGGCTGGTCCATGCTCATGAACTACATGCTGAATTCCATCATCTGCACAATCTGGTGCAGTGCCGCCGCGCAAAACATTGTGCTCAGGTTCCCTATGCGGCATGGGCCGTTGCGTTTGTCCTCGTGTTCACGGGGCTCAATCTGCGAGGGGTGCAAACCTCAAGCCGCGTAAACACATTGCTGGCGCTGGGTATGAGCATTGTTGTTGTGGCCTTCATCGCGGAAGCCATTCATTACGTTGCACAGGTGGCCCGTTGGCGGTCAATGGCTGCTGCCATTTTACGATCCAACCACCTTCGCTACCGGCCGAATGTTCCACGGGGCATCCATTGCCGTGCTGACGTACATCGGGTTCGACGGCATCTCGACCATGTCAGAAGAAGTTGAGAATCCTCGCCGCAATATTCTCCTGGATACTGTCCTGACCTGCTTTGCCATTGGCGTGTTGTCCGCCATCGAAGTGTATCTCGCGCAGCTTGTAGGGCCCGGGCGCACCCCGTTTCCACTCTCGATGGTCGACACTTCTTTTGTTGAAGTCGCACATCGCGTCGGCGGAAACTTCCTCTTTCAACTGCTCAATGCCACACTAACTCGTGACCGTCCCGTGGCCACGAGCCTCAGCACACGACAGACGCCGCAAACTTCTGAGATTCCACTCAGTTTCCGCAGGCCGCCGCGTAAGGCCGCAACACTCCACGAATGCGGTGGATGATGAGAGAATGCGCATCGGGTTGCAATGTGCCGGCGCGCACGGCGCGATATTCATCCGGAAGAAAGCAGCTCAGCAGCGTTTCCGGAATTGAATTGCCTCCCAGGTTTGCCATCAGCACATCGACCGCTTCTATTACGCGCGGCTCGTGCCAGTAGTAGCGCACGCGGTCGCTGTAACTGTAGCGTCGCAGCAGATGCGCGGCCTGTTCATCGCCCGTGTAGTGGTGTTGCCAGTTCGCCGGCTTGTCAAGCATGACTCGCTCCAGCACATCCACCAGGTGCGAACACTGCCACTGTGGCACAAGCTCAGCCTCGATCTGCGCGAGAGCGGTCAGAGCTTCTCGCATGGCAAATGTCAACGCGGGGCCAACCTTAAGAATGGCAAAACCGTCCCGCACCAACTGGCGATACGCCTCGGGGCGCTGGTAGTCGGTTGAGTGCGCCTCGTAGACCAGGCCTGCTTCTTCGTCGAGCAGTGCAGTCAGATGCCCTGCTCGCGACGGATCGTAATCGACCACGCTGTCATGATTGAATTCAACCCCCGGTTGAACAACCAGCGCAATCACCCGCGGCCAAACATCGGCTAGCCGAGCCTGTTCGAAGACTCTGCGGTGAATGGCCAGTGTTTCGGCGGCGGCCTCGCGGCTAGTCACGGCGAGTTCGTTCAGGCTTTCAGTTGCCCCGCCGGGTATGGGCACCTCGGTGCCGATGACATACACTGGCTTCTGGTCGCCGCAGGCTCGCTCGGCAACTGCGCACAGAGTCGCAGCGCGGGCCGCGACCGCCTCTCCAGAGAGCGGCTCGGGATCGCCACCGCAAGCCATGCTAGCATCGAGGTGAATCTTCTGGAAGCCCGCTTTGACGTAGGCCTCGACAGTGAGTTCGGCCTGCTGCATGGCCACCATCGCGTTTTCCCTCTGCCAGGGATTAGGCCCCAGGTGATCTCCGCCGAGGATCAACCGGGACTCATCGAAGCCCTTGCTTGCAGCGATCTCCACAACATGCCGCCGAAAATCTTCAGGCAGCATGCCAGTGTACCCGCCTAGATGGTTGACCTGGTTGGACGTGGCTTCAATCAGCAGATCGGACCCATCTTCGATTGCCTGGTCGAATGCTGCTTCAAGCACCCAGACATGGGCGGAGCAGACAGAATAGATTCCACGCGGTTGAGCCTGGCGCCGCGCAACGGCTAATTGCTGCAAAATCTTCGACACTGTTGCTCCTCCATCGGGCAGCATTAACCATTGGTCGGAATGAAGGCAGTTTTCCAGCGAGTTCGGGCCTGCACTTTCAATCGAAACGCGCCATTTAGGTAATTCTATATTAAGTGAAAGTAATCGAAAATTCAAAAAATTCAGAAAAGAGCCAAAACGACTTTGGGAGTTAATTTAATTGCGCTTGGTTATTGTACTTCTGCTCCGAGGCAACTAAGGAAGCTCTGATTAAGTTCGAGGTTTGCTGTTTTGAACTTCGAGGCTTGCCGTTTTGAATGGGCGTGGCTTTGCAGCTTGCGGAAAAATTTACGTCGGAGGGAGGCGGGGGTTTCACATGCTACGGAAAAACCCTTATTTGCTGCATTTAAGATCCAATCGCGAAGGTGCCTTCGACTTTTGGGGTTAGTGCATGTTTGGATTTCGGTTTTTGTTTCGCTTCTGGATGCCGTTTTACCGGCCTCCGGACACACTTCAGCCCTAGTTGGCCGTTGCTTGAATCGGAATCAGTCCCGCATGCGGAGCAGGTTATAGGCCGTGATGGTCAGCCGATAGAACCAGTCCACCCGCTTCAGGCCGCGTAGCTTGACCTGGCGCATCGGGCGATCCAGCTTGCTCCAGCCGAAGGCCCGCTCGATGAGCTTACGTCTGCGCTGGCTGATGGTGCGTCGTTCTACGCATACCTTTTACTTAAATCAAACGCCTGTGGAGAAAAAGTGACTTGGATGGGACTTTTTCCGCAGCCTGTGAAACCCCCGCACAAAGCCAGCAGAATAAACGCCGGCTTTAGCCGCGGACGAGCTTTCTCGACCCGTCCTGACCCGAAATTCAAGTCTTTCCGCTGCCTCTTTGGCTGTGCCGCCTGAATCACCTCAGTTCGCTGGGCTTTAGCCGCTGAGGGAATGCTTGGTGCCAACCAGAAGATTTTCTTGTACCGCTTATTCAGAGATTCCCTAAAGGTTCTGAAAATCGTTCTTCGTCAGCCCTTGCCGCGACAGAGCGCCCTTTTCGTAAAAAGTTGGCAACTGGCCGAAATCGAAATATTCGGGATGGAAAAAAGAGCTCATCGGTGCGGTCAGAATGCTCGAAGAAAGCTCCAGGCGGGCCCCAATCTAGTTCAAGGGATCCGAAGATTCCGTTTTTCTCCGCATCGCAACGTTTCTCCGGGCTAAACTGTTAATTGCAGTAGAATAGGCAACAAAAACGAGGGTTAGAATGGCGAAGGACACTGCAACCCCTGAACCCGTCAGCGGTGCGATGGCGCATGAAGCTGCCAATAGCTCTTCCACAACAGACGCTCCTATCGAGGGGCTGATGGCGGAGGAGCGGCGGACGCAGATCTTGCAGATCGTGCGCACTTCGGGGCGAGCGAAGGTCAATGAGCTCACCCACCTCTTCAACACCTCCGCGGTCACCATCCGCAACGACCTGAATGAATTGCATCAGCGCGGCCTGGTTGTCCGTTCGCATGGGGGCGCCATGCTGTCGGACGGCATTTTGCGGGAGCCGCCCGTGCTCGAGCGTCTAAAGGAGCATTCGGATGAAAAACAGCGCATCGGCGCCCGCGCTGCGGCCCTTATCAACGACGGCGAGACGATCATTCTCGATTCCGGCACCACCACGCTGGAGATTGCACGCCACCTGAAAAAGAAGCAGGGACTGCACGTCATCACCAACGGGGTCAACATTGCGGTCGAATTGCTGGATGCTCGAGACGTTCAAACTTTCATCATCGGGGGAACGGTGCGCGGAGAATCGGCCTCCATCAGCGGACGATTCAGCGAAGAGATGTTCGATCAGTTCTCGGCTGACAAGCTGTTTCTGAGCGGAGCCGGATGCGATCTGGAATTTGGTATCAGCGGAGCAAACCTTGAGGAGACGATGGTGAACCGGGCCATGCTTCGGATCTCACGCGAGATCATTCTCGTAGCTGACGCCAGCAAGTTTTCGAAGCGCAGTATGACCCGCATTGCTCCTTTTTCCGAGATCGATACCGTAATCAGCGATACCGGTCTGCCCGAAGAGACTCAGGCTAAGTTGTGTGCCCTGGGCTGCAATCTGATTCTGGTGTAGCGAACCGGGCTCCCGTCGCCCCCGCGCGAATTGGAAGACAATTCCCTTCCACAGTTTTGGGGGTGTGCGGAAGTGCCGTCTCGTTCAGGCCACTGGTGTCATCTCAAACAGCATACGTCTCGAAATGACACCAGTAAATGACCAGTTGGCAGGTGGTTATATCTGGGGGGCTTGATGGGAATGGGGAACGGAAGAGGGCAGAAAACAACTATAAATTGTTGATTTTAATGGAGGAGAAACTTCCAAGCAGGTCGAGATACGTCAAGTCAAGTCGAGATAAGCGGGATTAGTACTTGGGTTATTGGCTGCCCGTCAGGGATTCGAACCCCGATATGCTGCTCCAGAGGCAGCTGTCCTACCGTTGAACGAACGGGCACCAAGCTTGATGCGAGGCTGGTCTCGCGGCCACATTGGCTTCGACCCCGGCAGGGCGCCAGATCGGAAAAGCCAACCTATTCATCATAAGTGCTTTCCCGGCCATGGTCAAACCCAACTCTATTATTGAAGAGCGCCCAGCAACGCACTCATAGGACACTATACGGCGATGAGATAAGAGAACATCCCTCGGGGGTCTAAACAGGCGGCGAAATGAGGGCGAGACCTGGACGAGATGCCCGAAAGGCTTACCTCAGGGCCTGAAGGCCTCATCGATTCGGGGCAACTCATGCCGGGGTTGAAATCCCGGCCTACCGCCTGAGCGAGCTTGACCGCGGATTTTCGCAAATCCTTCATTTTATTGTGCCAGCCACGCGCTAGCGCTCTGGATATACACGTTTTGTGATTTGCGTCATGTTCCGGTCGCCCGGCAATTCGGCGAGAGTGATGCGAAACACTTGTGATGGGGCTCACAGCGGGTCGTTATTTGTGGTGCGTACTTTCGATCACGTCAGTCGGCGAGATCCTGAATTCAAGAATCTGTTCGTTCAGCCTGAGGAGATCGCCTTTACCTGCACAGCGAGCGAGGTAGGCATGGGACAGTCGATTTGGAATTCGATGGAGCAGAAGGGCTACAGCCGCAGAGACTTCTTACAGTTCTGCGCCGCGGCCGCGACGGCAGCAGGATTCGGTCAAACCGGAGTTGCGCAGGTTGTCTCTGCGTTCGAGAAGAAAGAAAAGCCCGCAGTGGTTTGGATGCATTTTCAGGAGTGCACCTGCTGCAGCGAGTCGTTCATACGCGCGTCCCATCCGATTGTGTTGGATGCGCTGCTGGACGTTTTATCGCTGAATTACTCGGAGACATTGATGGCCGCGAGCGGCTTCCAGGCGGAGAAGAGCCTGAACGACACGATTGCGAACAACAAGGGCAAATACATTGTGCTGGTGGAAGGCGCCGTGCCCACCAAGGACGACGGGGTTTACTGCATGATTGGCGGCAAGACGGCGGAGTCGATTTTGCAGACGGTGGCCAAGGATGCGGCGGCGGTGATCGCGTGGGGCAGTTGCGCGTCGAATGGATGCGTGCAGGCGGCCAAGCCGAATCCGACCGGGGCGACGCCGATTTACAAGCTGATCGACAAGCCGGTGATCAACGTGCCGGGCTGCCCGCCGATTGCCGACGTGATGATGGCGGTGGTGACGCACCTGCTGGTGCTGGGACAGGTTCCGGCGCTCGACAGCCAGGGACGGCCGAAGGAATTTTATGGACGGCGGGTGCATGACACCTGCTATCGGCGGCCCAACTACGATGCGGGGCTGTTTGTCGAAGCGTTCGACGACGAGAATGCGCGCAAGGGATATTGCCTTTACAAGATGGGCTGCAAGGGGCCGGTCACTTACAACGCCTGCTCGGTGGTGAAGTGGAACGAAGGCACCAGCTATCCGATTCAGTCGGGTCACGGATGCATTGGCTGCAGCGAGGCAGGCTTCTGGGACAACGGGCCGTTCTACCAGCATCTGCCGTCGTTCCCCGGGTTCGGCATCGAGAGCACGGCCGATACGGTGGGGACGGTGGTGGGAATAGCCACAGTGGCCGGAGTTGCGGCCCACGCGGTGGTGACCAACATTCGCAAGCGCAAAGTGATTGCGGAAGTGCACGCTGAAGATCAAAAGGAGTCGTGAAAGCCTATGACACGCGTAGTCGTCGATCCCGTAACTCGTATTGAAGGCCACCTGCGCATTGAGGCGGTGGTTGAGAACGGCGTCATCACCGACGCTTTCAGCGCAGGCACCATGGTGCGCGGCCTGGAGAAGATTCTCATCGGCCGCGATCCACGCGATGCCTGGGCCATAACCGAGCGCGTATGCGGCGTTTGCACCACGGTTCATGCGCTGACCAGCGTTCGCGCGGTGGAGAGCGCCCTGGGCATCTCGGTCCCGCCCACGGCTGAGCTGATCCGCAATATCATGATGACCACGCAGTATGTGCAGGACCACGTGATTCACTTCTATCATCTGCATGCGCTGGACTGGGTGGATATTGTCAACGCGCTGAAGGCCGACCCGAAGAAGGCCGCGGAGCTGGCGCAGTCCTTCTCCAAGTGGGACAAGAACACTGCTGCGTATTTTTCCAGCGTGCAGGACAAGATCAAGGCCTTTGCGGCCAGCGGATTGGGAATTTTTGCCAACGGCTATTGGGGCCATCCGGCCTACAAGCTGCCGCCGGAGGCGAACCTGATCGCTGTAGCGCACTATCTGGATGCGCTGGAGTGGCAGAAGGAGATCGTCAAGATCCACACGGTGTTTGGCGGCAAAAATCCGCATCCGAATTACCTTGTCGGCGGCGTCCCCTGCTCGATCGATGTGAATGAAGTGGCGGCCATCAACTCCGAGCGGCTCAACCTTGTTTCGAAACTGATCAGCCAGGCGGATGAGTTCATCAACGAGGTCTACATTCCGGATCTGCTGACAGTGGCTTCGTTCTACAAGGACTGGGCGAATTACGGCGGCGGGTTGAGCAACTATCTCAGCTACGGCGAGTTTCCCACCAAAGGCTACGGACAGCCGGAGTCATTCAAGTATGCGCGCGGCGTGGTTCTGAATCGCGACCTGAGCACCGTGCATCCGGTCAACGCGCGCGATTCGCAGGAGATCAAGGAATACATTGCCTCCTCCTGGTACAGCTACGATGGCGGAGACAGTGTCGGGTTGCATCCCTGGGCCGGAGAAACGAACCTGAACTACACAGGCCCCAAGCCGCCCTTCGAAACACTGGCGGGTTACGAGAAATATTCGTTCCTGAAGACGCCGCGCTGGAAAGAACAGGCAATGGAGGTGGGTCCGCTGGCGCGGCTGGTGGTCAGCTATGCGGCTGGACGCACGGACGTGCAGGAACTGGTAAAGGACACTCTGGGCAAGCTCAACGTGCCGGTTGGGGCGCTCTTCTCCACGCTGGGCCGGACCGCGGCGCGCGGTTTGGATGCGGCGCTGGCAATGATCTGGCTCAAGGAGTACTTCGCCGAACTGATGGGGCGCGTGAAGATCAACGAAGTCTCCACGTTCAATGGCGAGTTCTGGGAACCGAAGAGCTGGCCCAAGGATGCGGAGGGGGTTGGCCTGACCGAAGCTCCTCGCGGCTCTCTGGCGCACTATATCAAGATTCACGATGGCGCTATTGCGAACTATCAGCTGGTTGTGCCCACCACCTGGAACGGTTCGCCGCGCGATGCCAAACAACAGCGCTCTTCGTTTGAGCAGGCGCTGATCGGCACGCCGGTGGCGAAGATCGACGAACCGGTCGAGATTCTGCGCACCATCCATTCCTTTGATCCGTGTCTAGCCTGCGCCGTGCACTTGTACGATCCGCAGGGCAAGCACCTTCACCAGGTTTCCTTCGAGTGAGGCCCATGAGCACTCCGAGTACAGTCGCAGGCAATGGTTTTTCCGACAACGCGATTCATCCAGTCGAGTACCGGCGGGTGTATGTTTGGGAACTGCCGGTGCGCGTGTATCACTGGATCAACGCGGTGGCCCTTGTGGTCCTTTGTGTCACTGGCTACCTCATCGGGGCTCCGCTGCGAGCTTTCTACGCGGCGGAGGCTTATCAGCAATATTGGTTTGGGTGGGTGCGGTTTCTGCACTTCCTGGCGGCGTTTGTTTATGTGTTTAACTTTGCCGCACGACTCTACTGGGGCTTCGTCGGCAACAAGTACTCGCACTGGAATGCGTTCTTCCCGCTGAAGAAGTCGCAACAGCAGGAGATCGTCGACGTCATCAAAGCCGACGTGCTTGAAACCAGGATGCACGGGCCCATCTCCACGGGGCACAACGCGCTGGCCGGCCTGATCTACTTCGGCACGTTTCTGGTATTTGTTTTCCAGACCATCACCGGCTTCGCTCTCTATTCCAGCATGAGCAACTCGTGGCTGCCACGGATGTTTACCTGGATTGTGCCGCTGATGGGCGGGGAATTCGCCGTGCGCTTTTGGCACCATCTTTTCCTGTGGTTCTTTGTCACATTTGTTATCGTTCACGTGTATCTTGCCTTCTATCACGACTACATCGAGGGGCGCGGTACGGTATCCTCGATCATTGGCGGATGGAAGTTCGATCGGGAGAAGAGTGGCAAGGCAGGGAACAGGAAATAGGGAACAGGGAATAGTAGATCAGGGGTTGGGATGCTTTCAGGATTCCAGGGCCGGCCTTGGTGACTAGTACCACGACCATATCAATCTGTAATCTCCCAGGTCCCAAAATCGGGACCTGGGGCACCCATTCTGTTTCGATCAGAAATACCAAATCATGCAGTCACGGTACTAGAGGTGTTGGTGGGTACAAACGAAACGACGCTGGTGCTGGGATTGGGCAACGTCCTTATGGGCGATGAAGGCATCGGCGTTTACGTGGTGCGCGAGTTGGAGAAGCACGCTCTGCCGGCTGGCGTGGAGTGTCTGGACGGCGGCACCGGCGGCTTTACGCTGCTGGAGCCGCTGGAGAACGCCGACCGCATTATCCTGATCGATGCGGCGTCGGATGGCAACCCGATCGGCACCATCACTCGCACTACGCCGCGCTTCTCGCGCGATTACCCGCCTACGCTCACAGCTCACGATGTGGGCATGAAAGACCTGCTGGATATGTTTTATATACAGGGCGGCACGCACGAGATTGTCCTCTATGCGATCACCATCGATCCTCAGCAGCCAATCCGGATGAGTCTTTCGCCCGAAGGGGAGATTGTGGCTGCCGCCGCCGTGGAGCGCATTTTGGAGGAGTTACGGGCAGACGCCGGCGAGGCAGCGTAGCGTCCGGTTCAAAATTCCCATTTGCGTTTACCCGATCTTCCGGCTACCATAATTGCTATGGACGGTAGGACTTGTTGTCGCTTCTGTACGCTGCTGTGCGCGCACAGGTGACCTTGGTCTGAGAGTCCGGTCGTAAATCCAAGATTTCCCGATGCCCGCGATACAGCCTAGCTGCCGCGGGTTTTCTTTTCCCGCCGAAGATGCTCGACACAAAAAGGAAAAAATGACACAAGCTGCTGAAGTGAAAGAGACGAAGGCCCAGCGCGCTGAGCGCCTGAAGCGCGAGAAGAATCCGTGGGAGACATTCATCGAGGTGCGCGAGTTCGCGCGGGCAGGACGCTCGAGCGTTCTGCCCGATTGGGCGAACATGTATTTCAAGTGGTGGGGCATCTATACGCAGGGCGATGGCGTGGGCGCGGTCGGCGGCAAGGGCGGAGAGGGCGTGACCAGCGATTGGTTCATGATGCGCATCGGCATTCCCAACGGCATTGTATCGGCAAGCCAACTGCGGGCCATCGGTGGACTGACGCGCAAATATGCGCGCAACCTGGCCGACATTACGGTGCGGCAGAACATTCAGCTTCACTGGCTGACCATCGAAGATTTGCCGGAGATTGTGGATGCACTGGATGCCATCGGCATGTCGCCGAAGGGCGCGTGCGGCGACGTGGTGCGCAATGTGACCGGCTGTCCTCTGGCTGGGGTTGCTGCCGATGAGCTGACGGACGCATCGCCGATTGCGCTGGCGATTTCAGAAGAGCTCAAGGGAAATCCGGCGTTCTACAATTTGCCGCGCAAGTTCAAGATTTGCGCGACGGGTTGCCCCTCGTGGTGCAGCTATCCGGAGATCAACGACATTGGCCTCACAGCGGTGAAGCACGAGGGCCAGGTGGGTTACTCGCTTCGCGTGGGCGGAGGGCTCTCCAACGAGCCTCATCTGGCCGTGCGCCTGGATGCATTTGTGCTTCCCGATCAGGCGGTGCGCGTGG
>Ga0181529_10001683_pt1 | contig 27997 bp, 22 predicted proteins | sample PEATcosm2014_Bin_36_FD_119763 | JGI IMG/M metagenome (GOLD analysis project Ga0181529, IMG submission 119763) | Peatland microbial communities from MTU Mesocosm Facility, Houghton, MI, USA - PEATcosm2014_Bin10_30_metaG | ecosystem: Environmental > Terrestrial > Soil > Wetlands > Peat | place... | reverse complement strand
GTACGTAACCGCTGCTGTTCGCCGGGGCCATGCAGCCTTGGTCCGTCGATGGCGTACAAACCGGCAGGTTGGGGCTGATCTGCTGCGTGTCCGTCGGCTTGCCCGTCCCAGCGGTGGGAATGGTGATGTAGTGAACCATGTTGTCGCCCGCCGTCGATACAAAGAACAGCGTGTTGTCCGGGCTGAAGGCGCCGGCCAGCGGAGCCGTGATGGCCGCGTCTCCGGTCAGCTGCACGTAGTTGATTGCGCCGCTACCGGGCACGTAGTAGGGCAGTTGCGCCCCGCCTGTGCCCGCGTTGTTCGTGTAGGTCACAAAGGACAGGTTCGACAAGACCGGATTCGACACCGGCGAAGTCACAACCTGGTTGATCGCCGTCGCGACGATGTTCAGGTTCAACTGCGCCTGCAGCGTCGGATTCGTCGTCAGCGGCAGCAGCGTTTCGGTCACCAGGTTGGTGATCGGATCTGTCACCGTCGTCTGCTGGCATTCCATACTCGGAATCGACACGCCGATGTCGGTCAGCGTCGCTCCGCTGTTGGTCACGGTGGCGCCCAGAATATGCTGTCCGTCGTTGGTCGCGGCCAGCACGTCGGTCGGCGTGTTTTGCAAATTCACTGGCGCCTCCGGATCCTCCGGATAGAACACCATGCCGCTGTAGTTGCCTACAACGCCCGACGGGCACCATGTGTGTGCATCGGTATTGACGCCGCTCAGGTAAGCGCCGACGCTCGGAACCGTGATCGCCAGCGTGCGCGGCGTGGGATTCGCGCCCTGCGAGTGCTGCGCCGCTAACCCATAGGTCGTCCAGCCCGTGTTCACGTTATACACATACAGCGTATCCGTGTGGTCCTTGCCCATGTTGGCGCTGTCGGTGATGTACAGCGTCTTCGAGTCCGGCGTCCAGGCTGCTGCCGTCCCCAAACCGCCAAACTGGGCCTGCGGCGAGCCCCCTGGGGGATAGATGTAAAACACCTCGCGCAACGGGTCGTTAATCAGCAGTAGCGAGTTGTTCGGCGCCACCGCCAGCACCACGCCGGGGACGTTCGCATCCGTCTTCGTCACCGAGTTCGAAGACGTGCTCACCGTCATCAGTTCGTGCGACGAACCAAAGTAAAGGTTGCCGCCAATCTGGTCCATCACCATCGAGTTGGGTACGTACGGCAGACGAATCGGCGACTGCGCCGTTCCTGACAGCATGTCCACCGGCGTAACGTACAGCGACTGACCCGGAGCGGAATACCAGACATATTCGCTGGCCGTGCCCGGAACCGTCACCGAAACCCGGTTGCTGGCGATCGAAAGCCCTGTAGCAAATTGTCCAAACACGTTGATCGGGGCCGGATTGCAGGTCGACGGCTGGCAGATCGCATAAATCGACGCTTCGCCCGCATAGTTGGCCGTGATCCCGCCGGATCCCGCCACCACCAGGTCGAGCGGATTCGTCGACGCGTAATCGAGCGAAAGGCCGGTGATGATGTTGCCGTTGGTGTCCTTTACCGTGGTCACCAGATTCTGCGTCACACCCTGGGTGATGGTGCCCTTGGTGGTGCCGTTCGCCAGGGCCACATTGATCGAAGCCGGCGGGCAGGTCGAGAAATACCCCGCCGTCGATCCGGTGCCCGACAACGATGCTTCAATCGCAGTGGTTCCCGGCATCTGTGCCGTGATCATGTTGGTGGTGGCGTCAATCGACGCTACCGTGCCTGTGGCCACCGTGTAGGACAGCGTCCCGATGGTGTTGGCACAGCTCGGAACCTTGCTGGAATTCGGCGCGCACAGCAGCGCCTGCTGGCCATTGCTGCTGTAGTACGCCTGCACATCCAGCGGGCCCGCCTGCGCGTTTTGCGACAGGCATTGCGTCGGTCCCACCACACTCAACGATGTGATCGGGGCATGTACGTACACCGGCACTGCATTCGAAACCACCGCGTCGCCGGTCGCCGTCACATACGCCGACGAATAGGGCGTCGAGGTGTTGGCCGGAGGAGTGCAAATGGTGTAGTTCGGAATGCCACCCCCCGAATTCCGGTTCCAGGTGCCGGCGCAGATGTTCCCCGTCGGCGCGATATCCACTACCTGGTTGTTGGTGGTGCCCCAACTGAAGCTGGATACGCTCACAGAGGTGCCCTTGCAACTCGTACCCTGCGGCGACGCCATCGTGCGCGTCTGGCCATAGGCCAGCGAAACGCCGCCTGTCTGCGGCTGCAGTACCAGTTTCACGAGGTCCGTGTCCTTCAATCCGTAACCTAATCCATTGCAATAGTTTGCGCCGGGGTTGCGGGTGCAGCCGGAGATCGAGATCCCGGCTGGAATGGCCACACATAACAAGCAAACAAGCGTCAAAAACCGCCGCATGAATCCTCCCCGCCCCGCCTCTTCTGTCCGCGGAACGGTCTCTCCGATACCGTCGAAAATTAGGTGATTGCGCTGCAATAAGCCTGCAAAACGCACTGTAAGCGAACCGCCAACTTGCCGCGGATGCGGGCAGCCGCCGGTCCATTTCGCTCGCGCGACCGGCTCCCGGCGGCATGCATTTTCCCTGCGCCGGCCGACGAAACTGCTTTCATTACTCCAGTGAAAAGTGTATCAGGGACGGGTGGCTCCCGGCCGAAGCCCCGGCACACCCCACCTGTTCCCTCTCAAATAGACTCTCCCCAAGCCGTTTTGGCGAGCAGCGCCCCCACAACTCGCCGGCGTCGCTGACCCACGGAGGATGGATTTGTAGCGCCGGCCTCCCGGCCGGCTGTAGCGTGGACCTCCCGGTCCACGCTGTTTCTTATCCGGGGAATATCCCGCACCACAGTTGCAGCCAGGATTTTACAGCGAAACCAGAGTTGGTGTATCCCGAAAGCACTGCACCAAAGTCGACGCGACCATCAGGGTCGGGGTCCCCACGGACAGGTCTTCGTCCGTGGGGTGAAGCGAGCGGCGACCTTGCACGAAACTCACCGGGTCACAGGAACTCTGGTTTCGCTCTACGGAGGGAGCATGGGCCTTAACAGGCTGCAGAAAAACTCGATTCAGGGTGGCTTTGTAACAGGGCATGGCTTTAGCCGTGCCGATAAAGCCAATCAAATGAGCAGGGCTTTAGCCCCTGCTAAGGCTTATTCCACCTCTTAACTCCGATTTGAGCGTTCTTCCGCAGCCTCTTTAGGCCTGGACTCACCACGGACTGGTCTTCATCCATGGGGAAGAGGCCCCCTTGCCTTTGAGGACCAAGAAAGCGCAAGTCACCCACTTACCGTGCATCCGTCGCCCGTCCCGCGCCTTTTTCATAGGCGCGGGCCACGCGAAGCGCCTGCCGCACCGCAGGAGCCTTTTTATTGGCGCGGAGCAACCGAAGGAGTCTGCCCCGCCGCAGGTGGAAGGTAGTGTGCAAACCACTCCGCCGCCCGTTCCATCACGTCCAGCCGGTGGGCCGGGTCGGTAAAGCCGTGGCCCTCGTTGGGATAAACCACCAGTTGCGTCGCTACTCCCCGCCCGCGCAGCGCGTGCCAGAACTCGAACGACTGCGGCGCAGGGCATTCCCCGTCCCGGTCGCCCACCACCACCAGCGTCGGCGTGGTCGCGTTCTTTATATAGTTGATCGCCGAACTCTTCGCATACACCGCCGGATCGTCGTACACCGTGGCCCCGAAGAACGGCGTCATCCACTGGTCGATCGAGTTCTCCCCGTAGTAGCTCTGCCAGTTCGAGATGCCCGCTCCCGCCACGGCCGCCTTGAACCTGTTCGTCTGTGTCACCGCGAACATGGTCATGAACCCGCCGTAGCTCCATCCCGTGATCCCCACCCTGTCCGGATCCACCGGGTAGTGCTTCAGAGCGCCATCCACCCCGGCCAGAATGTCGCGCAGGTCCCCGTAGCCGAAGTCCTTCCGGTTGGCCTGCGTAAACTCCTCGCCCTGCCCGAAGCTGCCCCGCGGGTTCGGTTGCAGAACAAAGTACCCCAGCGCCGAAAACGCCGCCGCGTTCAGTCCACCATACGAGCCCCAGGACGCCGTCACCGCCGAGCCCGGCCCGCCATGCACCAGCACAATCAGCGGATACCGCTTCGCCGGATCGTAACCCTTCGGCTGCATCAGCCAACCCTGCACCCTGAACTTGTCGCTCCGCCAGCTCACCGACTCCGACTTGCCCCATGTCGGCTCGATCCCATCATTCAGGTGCGAGAGCTGCATCACGCCTTCCAGCCCAGAGGTCATCACCACTCCCGGCTTGGCCCCGTAAATCTCCGTCGGATGATCAAAGGTGCTGGCCCGGAAGACGAACAACCCCCGATCCGCCGTAGCGCTCAAACTCATCTCCAGCCGCCCGTCGCCCACCGTCCCCGGAATGCTGAAGATCGGCGATCCGAAACTGGTGCTGATTTTGCTCATATCCCCGCCGCTCCGATTCAGCCGGTAGCGCAGCAGTTGCGAGTTGCCCCCCGCCAGTTCGCTGGCAAACAGCAGATCGTCGCTGCCCCATTCCACCCAGGCAGAGGTGGTGGGCCGTCCTTCACTCAAATCCCTGGGTGAGCCCCCGTTGGCCGCGATAATCCACACATCGCCTCCGGTCGCCCCCTGGTCGCTCATCAGACCGCCGATAAAGGCGATGGCCTTCCCATCCGGCGACCACTTCGGCGCCGCGATCTGCAATCCATGCAGCGCGCCTTCCACGGTCGCCGGCGCAAGAATCTCCTTTGCCGCCTCGCCCAGTCCCTGCGTGTAGAGCTTTGCCACCCACCAGTTGTTCTCGCCCGGCGGGTCTGCCGCCACGTACGCCAGCCCCTTGGAATCCGGCCGCCAGTCAAACTCATAAACGTGAAGCTTGGCTGGTGTCGCCATCTCTGGCGCGCCCGGCCCCGGCTTGAACAGTCCGGGCGAAGCCACTTCAGCCACCGCTACCCGCTCGACCTCGATGCCGTCTTCGCCGATCACGCCGGCTGGGGGCTTCATCGCCGCCAGCGCGCCAGCAGGCCGCGTCGCACCCTCCACATACAGAAAGCCAACCTTCGTCCCGTCCGGAGAAAACGCCGGAGACTCGGCAAACCCCTTCAGCTCGGTCAGCCGCCGCGCCCGCCCGCCGTCCAGCTTCGACAGATAAAGGTCCATCTGCCTCCCCGGACTCCCGCAGTCCGACAAAAACGCCAGACCCTTGCTGTCTGGAGCCCACGCCATCTCGTTCTCCTGGCAATGCTCCTCGGGCTTCGCCGCCGCTGTCACGCGCTCACTGTTGTTGAGGTTCATCGTCGCGGCCACGCGAATCTCGTCGCCCCCCGCCGCCTGCTGGATCCACGCCAGCCGTTTGCCATCCGGCGATACCGCCACCTGGCCAATGTGGTGGCCCCGGTCCAGTCCCTTCAGAACCTCTTCAATCCGGGCGTGATCCGCGGCGGTCAGCCCCGCTCCGGCCGTTTCCTGCGCCACAGCCGTGCGCAAGCCCATTCCAAAGCAGAAAACCAGCACCGCGCCCGCAGCCATCCCGGCGCGCCAACAAGAGCGACTCGAAGTCCAATTCATAGGCAAATCCTAAAGCATTTGGACGGAGGCTGGTATGGAAGCATCCTCACGGCAATGTTTCTGAGGGATGCGAGTTCTGCCACTATTGATGGATGCCCCAGGTGCCTCGCTCTTGGGCGCCTGGGAAAGCACGGACCTCGCCTCGCCTTTGTTCTTGCAGCCAGGGTGGGAGACCACATTTTCCCGGGCCGGACTGATCGGCCCACCGGGATCGACCCCGAAAATCGCCATCTCTATTCCTTGCGCACACATATTATGTGGGCACATAATATGTGCATGAATATCACCCTCTCCATCGACGAGCAACTCGCCGCCCGTGCGAGAGAAAAGCTCCGTGCCGTGGGCAAAACCATCAACCAGGAGATTCGCGACCATCTGCAGCACGTAGCCGGCGACGACGGCCTGGAACGCGACCTTGCGTATTTTGAAAGCTATGCAGGGCTTGGAGATTCGCAAGGGCAGAAATTCAATCGCGAAGAAATTTACGAAGAGCGGCTTCGGTGGCCGCGTCACACCAGCTGAATCGTCACCCGCCGCCCCACAATTGCCGCCGCCCGTTGCAGGCTTGAGAGTGTGATGTCGTTCTTCGGGTCCAGCAGCCGATCCACTTGCGTGCGGCTGGTCTTCAGCATCACAGCCATCCTCGCCTTGGAAATCCTCTTGGTCCGCATGGCCTCGGCCAACTGCCACGCAACCACTTCCTTCACTGCCTGTGCCTGTGCTTCCTCAAAGATGCCCTCTTCCTTGAGAAATTCGTCGATGCTCGATCCCATGTTCTTTTCGCTCATTGCTCCAACTCCTTCTCCCGCTTTCTGGCCAGCGCCAGATCATCGTCCGGAGTCGCTTGCGTCTTCTTGATGAATCCGTGCAGTGCGACCAGGTGACCACGATTCTGGCAGATCAATACCCGAGCGGTTCGCTTTGTCGATAGGTCTGTCCGTATCTCCCACAAGCCGTTCCCCATGGGGCGACACAGAGGCATGCCAGCAGGCCACCGCCATTGTGCTCTCAAGAGATCCCGTCCAATCGCCTGACGCTCTACTTCCGGCAGACTCCGCAGCCATTCGAGAACCGGCTCATTGCCAGCTTCCGTCGAGAAAAAGATCAGCGGTACTTTTTGAGGTTGCGGAAGATCGATCATCCTGCACCTTTTGTCGTACATAGTACCATATAATGTACGTTCTTGCTCAATGCTCTCCTCATAATTCATTTCGCGCTAAAATAGAAACATCGTGGCCCTCCATCAGCCCATCCCGGCCCTGCTCTAGCGGCTCCCGCCGCCGATACCCGTTTTCCGCCCTTTTCCGATCCCCCCAATTTTGATATCCGCCCGCCCGCGGGCAAGAGGTTCAGCAATGCTTGATCGTTTGGAACAAATGGAGCAGCGCTTCAACGAGCTATCCGAGCAAATGGGTCTGCCCGAGATCATCGGCGACCACGAAAAATACCAGAAGGCTGGTCGCGCCCTCCGCGAGCTCACCGAGCCGGTCGCCAAGTACCGCGAATTGAAGCAGGTCATGGCCGGTCTCGCCGAGGCCCGGGCCATGCTCGCCGAGCCCGATATGAAAGACATGGCAGAGGAAGAGATCGCCCAACTCGCCCCGCGCGAGCCCGCCCTCCTGGAAGAAATCAAGATCCTGCTCCTCCCCAAGGATCCCAACGACGAAAAGAACGTCATCCTCGAAATCCGCGCCGGCACCGGCGGCGACGAGGCCTCGCTTTTCGCCGCCGAGATCTTCCGCATGTACCAGCGCTTTGCCGAGCAGCACCGTTGGAAGATCGAAGTCCTCTCCATGTCCGAGTCCGGCGTCGGCGGATACAAGGAAATCATCGCCATCATCGAAGGCACTCGCGTCTACTCCCAGCTCAAGTGGGAGAGCGGCGTCCATCGCGTCCAGCGCGTCCCCGCCACCGAGACCCAGGGCCGCGTCCACACCTCCGCCATCACCGTCGCCGTCCTCCCCGAAGCCGAAGAAGTCGACGTCAAAATCGAAGCCAAAGACATCCGCATCGACACTTTCTGCTCCTCCGGTCCCGGCGGCCAGTCCGTCAACACCACCTACTCCGCTGTCCGCATTACCCACCTGCCCACCAACACCGTGGTCAGCTGCCAGGACGAGAAGTCGCAGATCAAGAATCGCGAAAAGGGCATGCGCGTCCTCCGTTCCCGCCTCTACGAGCAGGAGATGGATCGCCAGAACGCCGAGCTCGCCAAAGTGCGCAAGGATCAGGTCGGCACCGGCGACCGCAGCGAGAAGATCCGTACCTACAACTTCCCGCAAAATCGCGTCAGCGACCACCGCATCGGACTCACCCTCCACTGGCTCGACCAGGTTATGGAAGGCCGGCTGCAGCCCATCGTCGACGCCCTCATCGCCCACTACCAGGCCGAGCAGCTCAAAGCCGACAGCCAGGCCGCCTGAGGCGCTTCCGCGCTCTTGATCTTGCCCATATTTCGGGTGCCCTACCCTCGCCGCGTTTTTGTTTTTGCGGCTAGGGTGGGTGGGCACGAACCCCAAGGTCGATTTCATCCGGATCGGTTTTGATAGGGCACGGCTTGGGTGGGAAGCAGACATCTCTGGTCCAGGCCTGAATCAAAAAACGGGAAGGGTACCGGGCTCCAGCCCGCCGTGGAAAACATGTCTTCGCAGCAGCCCGACAGCTCGATAGCCACCCTGCTTCGCCGGGCCGCGGCCCATCTTGCTCTGGGCCCGCATCCCGACCGCGCCCGCCAAGACGCCGAAACCCTGCTCCAGCACATACTCGATCAAGGCAAAGCCTGGCTCATGGCCCACGGCGCTGACCCGCTCTCCCCGCCCGGCGCAACTCGCTTTCACGAATTCATCAACCGCCGCCTTACCGGCGAGCCCATCCAATACATCCTCGGCGAAGCCGAGTTCTATGGCCTGCCTTTCCGCGTCACCCCGGCCGTGCTCATCCCTCGCCCGGAAACCGAGCACCTGGTCGAGAAGGCTCTCGAACTCGCCGCCAACTTCCCACACCCGCGCATCCTGGACATCGGTACCGGCTCCGGAGCCATTGCCGTTGCGGTGGCCGCTGTTTTGAAAGGGCACGGCTTTAGCCGTGCCGATCAGGCCAATAGGATCAAAGGGGCTTTAGCTCCCGAGGGACCGTCCTTTTCCGTCACCGCCATCGACCTCTCGTCTCAAGCACTTGTCATCGCCCGCGAAAACGCCCTTCGCAACGGAGCCACCATCCGCTTCCTTCAGGGAGACCTCCTCGCACCTGTGGAAGCCGAGCAATTCGACCTCATCCTCAGTAACCCGCCCTACATTCCCACCGCCGACCGCGACACTCTCTCCGTCGAAGTCCGCGACCACGAACCCACGCTCGCGCTCTTCGCCGGCGGCGACGGTCTCGGCATCTACCGCCGCCTCATCCCCGCCGCCTGCGAACGCCTCATCCCCGGAGGCTATCTCCTCCTCGAAATCGGGTACGGCCAGCAGCAGGCAGTTGAAAAACTCCTCGCCGAAGCCAGCTTAACCTCCATCCACTTCATTCCCGACCTCCAAGGCATCCCCCGTGTCGCCTGCGCCCGCCGCGCCGTCCCCGCCACCTAGCCAACTCCTGCGCTTGTCCAGTCTCCCGCTGGCGTTGCCGACCCGCAGGGCATGAAACCGCATCTGGCGATGAAGTCGCCAAATCAAACCCAATGTTTTTTCCGATTGAATTCCTCAACTTGCGGAGCAATCGAGATCTTGCTTCTCAGTAGCAGCGGACCATGCGAAGCGCCTGCCTGGTCGTCCGGTGCTTATACTGGGAGCCATGAGCACTCGGTCTTTGCCTCTCCTGCTGGCGGTCGTATTCCTCGTTCCCACCTTCGCCCGTTCGCAAAGCGCTTCGGAACCGCCCCCACCCAACGAGATTTCCGCCGACTTGGGATACTGTTCCGCCGCCTTTACCGTCACCGGCATCGACTCCAAGCCGGTCTACGGAGCCAAGATCGCGACCCGCGTCCAATACGGCCTCATGGGCGTCAAGCGCCTCGACCTAGAGGCCTACACCGGTCCCGATGGGCATGTGAAAATTACCCACCTGCCCCTTGTCCTCAAGAAGCCCATGTACATCCACATCACCAAGGGCGACAAAGAACAGATCGTTGAGTTCCACCCCGACCGCGCCTGCGAGTCTCACTTCGACGTGATCCTTCACTAAAGTCCTTACGAAAGTCTTTCCGTTGAATCGCTCGTTCCCCGCAGGCGTCGGGCCCCAGGTCCGGAGCCTCGGGGCCTGGAATATCACAAGATAGAGCTGTGTAACTCAATCCGGTATATACTCATGGTAGCTACCAATGGAGGCGACCATGGCCACCGACCCCCCCGGAATCACCCCCAAAGCTGAAGCCCGTCTCTTCTGGAACGGCCGCAGCCAGGCCGTGCGACTGCCCCGCGAGTTCCGCTTTTCCGGTGACCGGGTCCATGTCTCCCGCATGGGCGCAGGGGTTCTTCTCGAGCCGATCGTGGAAAATCCAAAGGAAACCGTGGAAGACTGGTTTGCCCGCCTGGACGCGATGGGTGCCGACCCTATCTTCCCTGAGGGCCGCAAGCAGGAGCCCGCGCCCATCCGCGAGTATTTCCGGTGAACATCCTGCTCGACACCAACGTCTGCATAGCCCTGATCAACGGCACTTCGGAGCGCATCCGGGAGCGATTCAGCCGCTCGGTTCGCGCAGCAGATACGCTGGCAACCTCTTCCATCGTGGCCCATGAACTGTGGTACGGCGTGGCCAAAAGTGAACGCCGCCAGCAGAACGCCCGCCGCCTCCATGAGTTTCTCAGTCGTTTTCTTGCTGTTCTTGACTTCACCCCTCAGGACGCCCAAGCCGCCGGAGAAATCCGCGCAATCCTCGAACGCCGCGGTGAGCGCATCGGCGAATACGACAACCTGATCGCCGGGCAGGCGCTCTGCCGCAATCTTCTCCTCATCACCGCCAACACCCGCGAATTCCGCCGCGTCGATGGCCTCCAAACCGACGACTGGGCAATTTAGGGAACTCTGCTTCCTACTCCACGAATGCACCACCAACAGCTCTTCGTCGCGGCTGAACTCCTGTTTGCGGATCATTTCTTTCACCCGGCGCACAATGAATGCAGTAATCTTCCATGCCTGTAATCGTCTCAGCGTTCCGATCTGTCTTGGATGAGACTGGTCTGTTCCACCTCGCAGACCCACCCCCCCCTATGTTTTGCCGGAAAATCTATTTGCGTATCATTGCGGAGAATTGTGAAACAGCCCCCGTTTCCGGATAAATCCGCGAATACCTGTCCGAGCCGTCAAGTTTTCCACCCGTTTTTATCCCGGAATTCTGCACCATTCATGGTGAAAAGAGCTTCGATTTCTCACCATGCGGCACGTTTTGCGACGTTCCTCAAGTTTTTTGGCCCTGAAGCAGCCAATCGCTACCGCCTCCGCAATCCGGTTTCCCCTCCGGCCCGTGCCGCGCGTCTTTCGAGCGCGGCCCACGCGAAGCGTCTGCCGCACCGCAGGTGCCCACGCGAAGCGTCTGTCGTACCGGAGGTGCCCACGCGAAGCGTCTGTCGTACCGGAGGTGCCCACGCGAAGCGTCTGTCGTACCGCAGGTGCCCACGATAGAATCAGAGAATGATCAAGGGGATTTCCTTTCTTCGGCCTGCTGGCAGCGTTGCGGTCTACGACCGGCTGGCAAGCTTTTGTGCGGCATTGGGCTTTGCCCTGGGCAAGGGCTGGCAGGAACCGTCCAATCGCGGCGTCTCCTTCCTCGCGCCTCTGGGCAACCTGGAGTTTGTTGATGGCCAGTTTCCTCCGGTGGCCGACATTATGGTGGAAGTGACTTCGCTCGACGCCGCGCACCAAGCCGCGTCCGCGTGGCTGCGCGCCAACGGCGGCGACGATGCGGCCGCGCGTCTTTCGGCCATCACAGATAGCCATTGGAAGTCCAGTCTCTTCACTGTCGAGCCGGAACCTGGTTTCCCCTTTACCTTCTGGGCCTGGACTGACCCGCTCAAGGGCAAGCCGGTCGCTGTAGAAGGCGACCTGTCTGCCGCGGGCATGAAGTTTGCCATCGTGGTGGCCCGCTGGAATGCGGTTATCACCGACCGCCTGCTCGAAGGCGCGCTCGATGCGCTTCTGCGCAGCGGCGCAGCCCGTTCCGATATTGAAATTGTTCGCGTCCCCGGCGCGTGGGAAGTTCCCGCCGCCGCCCGCACCCTGGCCAATCTTGGCAAGGTAGACGCCATTATCACCCTCGGGTGCCTGCTGCGCGGCGAAACCGCGCACTACGAAGCCATCTACAACGAAGTTGCGCGCGGCATCGGTCAGTCGCAACAGGAGACCGGCATTCCCCACGGCTTTGGCGTGCTCACCTGCGAGACGCTCGAGCAGGCTTTGAATCGCGCCGGCATCAAAGCCGGTAACAAGGGCTTCGAAGCCGCCCTGGCGGCCATTGAAATGGTCAGCGTAAGCCGCAAGCTGAAGATGGGCGGTACCTCTTGACTGCCGCAACCCGCCGCAAATCACGCGAACTCGCGATGCAGATGCTCTTCCAGATGGACATGGGCAAGCAGACGCCCGACCAGGTTCGCATCACCTTCTGGAAGGCGTCCGACGAGGTCGATTCCGAGGTAAAGGGCTTCACGGAGGATCTCTTCCGCGTGGCCGTCGCCAACCTCGAAAAGATCGACGAGCTGATCGTCGCCAATTCGCGCCACTGGCGTCTGGAGCGCATGCCCGCCGTTGACCGCAACCTGTTGCGCATGGCCATTGGCGAGATGATCGGCTTCAAGGGAACGCCGTTTCCCATCGTCATCAATGAAGCGCTCGAGATCGGCCGCCGCTTCAGCGCGCCCGAGTCCATCAACTTCCTCAACGGCATGCTCGACGCCATCGCCAAGGGACTCATCGGCAAGTAGGCGCGAAAGCGCGGAATCCGGCACGGGCGGCAAATCTGCAGGTGAAGCATAACTCGAACTCCTGCTATCCTTGATGGGTGATTGAACGCACCCATATGCATGGACTTGCCGCCGCGGCCCTGGCTTTGCCGCTGCTTCTGGCCGCTTGCCACAAGGAAGAACAGGCTGTCGTGGGGGTTGCTCAGACAGCCGTTACCGCCGAGCAGAAAGCTCAGGCCGCTGCCCAGGCCGCGTCCGCTGAGCGGGATCGCCAGCGCGCGCAGCTGGAGCGCATTCCGCTGCCCACCAAAAGCCTGTATGTGGATGTACATGAAGCAGGCGCATGGGCCAATCCGTTTCTCAGTGTGGATGCCGAGACCCTGAATCTGCGCGTCACCATGGCCGATGCCAACACCAGCACGGTAGGGCAGGGAACCATGCTCCGCCCGGAAGCCGCCCGCCGCCAGGAAGTTCAGGTGCGCCCCGAAGAACTCGTCCAGGCGCTGCTCGCGCTGCCTCCCGCCGCCTGGCGGTATGGCCGTGTCATCGCCGTCGCCGAGTCGCCTCTGGCCAATCCAAAGGACCGGCCCAGGATACGCCGCAACGTCGAGGCCGCCATCAAGCAGCTCAACGATCTGGGAATTGTCGTCGAAGAGTGGCCAACCCGCTAGGGCCCGCCAACTGAAAGACTTCATGCAGGCTTCACCCGCAAAGGGATGAAGCCTGCTTCCAGTTTTGCTTACTGGGCTTCTACCATCATCGAGTCGACCACTTTTACGGCCACTTCGGCGACCGGTACGTTGTAGGTCCCGGCTTCAAGAGCAGCCTGAATCTCCACCGTTTTTTCTGTCCGCACATCCCCGTTTGCCGCCGCCATGGCAATCTGGGCGCCTGCGGTGCTCAGGGTGGCGCGATCGCGTGCGGTTTGCGATGCAGCCTTGGCCGGCGCCGCTCCCGATTGGGCTTGCGTAATCGCTGGCGCGACCTTGGTCAGCTCCGTGAGCGAATTTAATCCTTCAAGACCGCTGCGTATCTCCACGTGTATTTCTCCTAATTTCATTTATCGGTTTTCTTTGCCCGCTCTCTAGGGCACCGGGGTACTGCCCGCAGGTAATTCGAAGTGATCCCTGCTGCCAAAATCGCCGGGAAATCATACACTTTGCCGCTTTTTTGCTCACTCTTCGTTTGCCGGGCCATGCCCTTGTTCCCAAAAGCTACGCTGCGACTCGATGCAGATCGACAAAAAGTCCCGGTCCAAACGCATCAGGCTCCCGCCGGCCGGCTGCTGGTTGGAGCCTGATGCAAGGCGGGAAAGCCCATCACCGTTTCGCGGACGCCCTATGCCGGCGCTCCAGGTTCCTTATCATCCTTGAATGCAATAAAGAAGAGAAGCAGAATCGCTGCCGACAGGCTCGCCGAGATCAGCCAGATCGGCCTCCACTGGTGGGTTGCCGAACCATCTGCCGACACTGTTGCGTATTGATCCACCACCTGGCCAGAGAGCCACGAGCCCAGCAACATGCCTGCGCCATAGGTCACCAGGGTCAGCATTCCCTGCGCCGCGGCGCGGGATCCTGCCGGAGCCTCGCGATCCACATAGATCTGGCCGGTCACAAAGAAAAAGTCGTAGCAGATTCCGTGCAGCAGGATTCCGCCATACAGCATCCACAGGCCGGCATCCCCGTTGCCGAAGGCGAACAATGCATAGCGCAGAGCCCACGCGCTCATGCCCGCGATCAGCATATACTTCACCCCCAAACGGCGGAAGAACCAGGGGATCAGCAGCATGCAGAAAAGCTCCGACATCTGCCCGCCGGTCATTTTGGCCGCCGGATAGGCGATGTGGATCTCATTCAGAAACGGGTTGGTGAATGCGTAATAGAACTGCAAGGGGATGCAGATCAGGAACGATGCTAGGACAAAGACGGCGAACGACGGCTTGGCCAGCAAGCGGATGACGTCGGCAGGCAGCAGCTTGGCCAGGCTGAAGCCGCCAGCGTCCTTGATGGGGGGCGTGTGGGGCAGAGTCAGTGAATAGACCGCCAGGACCAGCGAGGTGGCGGCGGCCAGTTGAAGCGGAAGAGCGGTTGCCTCGAGCCTCAACCGGCTCACGGCCAGCCCGGCAACAATCCAACCCGCCGTGCCCAGAACCCGAATCGGTCCAAATTCGGTCTTGGGATCCTTCATCTGGCGAAATGCCAGCGAGTTGGTCAACGCCAGCGTGGGCATATAAACGCATGCGTATCCCAGCACCAGCCAGTAGATCGGCGTAAAAGTCGTGCGCTGCGCGGCCAGGAAGAGCAGCACCGCGCCTGTCGCGTGAAGCGCGGCCAGCACATGCTGCGTGGCGAAAAAGCGGTCTGCCAGCCAGCCTGCCAGAAACGGCGAAACAATTGCCCCAATTGCCGTTGTGCCCATCACCACGGCCGATTCAACACCCTTGAAGTGCAGGGGCTGCATCAGCCACGTCCCCACCGTCACATACCAGGCGCCCCAAATGAAGTACTCCAGAAACATCATCGCGGCCAACCGCGTCTTGATCAGATTCATCCCGATCTACCCTCTTTTTTCTATTCGTGCCGTTTCTGTGCCCTCGGCCTCATCGCTTGAAAGAATACGGCAAATGGCCAAACCGATGGATTCGGGACGAAATGCCCGGACCAACCTGGGCCAGTCGCAACCCCTCCGTCCGGAACCCGCTCTATCCCACATGCTTCCAGTAGACTGATAGGGCAATGGGATTGGTAAACAGGATTACTCTGACCGCAGCCGCAGCGGCGCTGGCCGTTCTGGCCTGCGGCTGCGGCACGCCGGGCGCGCCGCAGCCGCCTTCGCTCAACCTGCCCGACCGGGTTGACAACCTGGCCGCAGTCCGCACCGGCAACCAGGTCGCGCTGGCCTGGACCATGCCTCACAGAAACACCGACAAGCTGCTCCTGAAAGGCAACATCCGGGTGCTTGTGTGTCGCCGGGAAGGCGACGGAAAATGCGTCCCCGTCGGCGATCTGGAGCTTGCGCAGGGCGTAAAAGGCGCGTTTTCCGATACGCTGCCGCCGGAGCTTGCCGCCGGTTCTGCGCGCCCGCTTGCCTACTTTGTCGAATTGAAGAATCGCAAGGACCGTTCGGCGGGTGCGTCGAACGCCGCCTGGGTTCTGGCTGGCGAGGCGCCTTCTGCGGTTCGGAACTTCTCCGCCGGTCTCGCCAGGGGAGGGGTTGTCCTGCAATGGACGCCTTCCCAAGATCCAGTCCGGCCGGGAACGGACTCTGCTGTCCGCTTGCGCCGGACTTTGCTCACGCCAGCCGCCAATGCTGGAGGCCAAGCGCAATCCGGCCCGCTTGCTCCCGCGCAGGAGCCGCGCGTGCGCAGCTTGCGGATTGCCACGAACGAAGCCGGCGATCCCGGCAAGGCGCTCGACAAGGATGTTCGCTTTGGCCAGAGCTATGAGTACCAGGCCCAGCGCGTTGACAAGGTGACCGTAGCCGGGCAGCAACTGGAACTCGAAGGGGAGCTTTCCGTGCCGGTGCGCATCGTAGCCGCCAACATCTATCCGCCGTCCGTACCCAAAGGGCTGGTTGCGGTGGCTTCGGTGGCTGAACGCGGATCTACCGCCGCAGGAAGTGTCTCCATCGACCTGAGCTGGCAGCCCGATGCGGATCTCGGACAGGTCCGGTATTTCGTTTACCGCCGCGAGGGCGACGGAGCATGGCAACGCATCTCGCCTGAGCAGCCGCTGGTGGCGCCCGACTTTCATGACGCACAAGTCAGTCCGGGGCACACCTATCGGTATGCAGTAACCGCCATCGACGAGGGCACGGCAGAGAGCGCCCGCTCCGCTGAAGCGGTGGAAACAGTGCCTGCGCAGGAACAGGAATGAGATATGATTCAAACGGCAAGCAGAGCATCTAATTTGCGGAGTGATGGTGAATTTGGTACGCTCAGGCATTCTTCGAAATGAGCGAAAAGGAGAGTCTTCGTCATGGCAGAGGATAACAAGACATACGGTTTAGGTTGGTTTCTGGCCGGGCTCGGAGTTGGGGCGCTGGTTGGGATTCTTTATGCGCCCCGGAGCGGCAAGGAAACACGGGAAGAGTTGGCGAACAGCGCGCGCGAGGGCACCGAGTATCTGCGCAACCGGACTCGTCAGGCTGCCGAAGAAGTGAGCGCCCTGGTCGACAAAAGCAAAGAGCATGTCACCGAATATGTCGAGCGCGGCCGCGAGGCTGTCGATCGCGGCAGAGCACAGTGGGAAGAGTTTGTTGAGCGCGGCAAGAGCCTGGTTACCGAACAGGCCACCCGGGTTACCGCGGCTGTGGATGCCGGACGCCAGGCGTACAACACCTCCTCAGAGCCAGAGGAACCGGCGTCGTATTAACTAAATTGAGGGTTTCCTGATGGGGCCGCGCCGGAAAGCGGCCTTTTTCTCAGGCGGTCTCCAGTTTGAGCCGGGGAGGCCGCTGGAATCTCCGCTCCGGAGTGGGGCGCTTATGAGAAATCATTGCGCGCCAATTCCGCCCAGATCGCTTCTACACGGCTTGGGAAGCGTATAAATGGCAGCTGCAAGCCCGCAGCAAGACTGCGCGAGACCAATTCCATGCAAAATCTGGATTCTCAAACCATCATGCTTGCCTTCGTGGTTGTTACGGGGCTGGCTGTGTTGCTGCAGACCATCATCCTGCTCGCAATCTTCCTCACCGTGCGCAAAACTGCCGCTTCCATGCAAAACCAATTGGAGGATCTGCGGTCTTCGGTGATGCCCGTGATTTATAACACCCGGGAACTCCTTACCCGCCTGACTCCCACAATTGAAGCCACTGTCAACGATCTGGCCGCGATTGCCGAGGGACTGCGCACGCAGAGCACGGACATGCAGGCCTCGGTGGCCGAGATCCTCGACAGACTGCGGCATCAGACTGTTCGCCTGGACAACATGTTTTCCAGCCTGCTGGATGGCGTCGACCGGGCCGGCGGTTTTGTCGCCGATGTGGTCAGCCGCCCGGTGCGCCAGGTTTCCAGCCTGTTGGCGTCGGTCAAGGCGATAGCTGAGTCCTTGCGCGGCCCCTCGCCGCGTGCGCCCCGCAACCGCCCGTCCGGCGATGTCGACAGCTTCATTTAACAACTGCATTCAATTTGATCCACTGAAGAGGGGTTCGCGCAAAGCGGACCCCTCTTCGGTTCTGAATCCGAACCACAGATGCCGGTTGACCCCCGAGGGGTAACCCCACTAGTTTGAAGAGGTACGGAAGGCCTGTCCGGGCCTCTCGAATAAGGAGTTGGGATGAAAAGCAGAATGCGATTCGTTGTTCTGGCAGCGGCAATGGCGGCGATGGCCGCTCTCACCGTGGCTGCCCAGGACCTGAAGAGTTTCGAGCAGAAAATCACCACCAAGGTGCTGCCCAACGGACTCACGCTGATCGTTTGCGAGCGGCCCGAGGCTCCGGTCTTCAGCTATTCCACCTTTATCGACGCTGGGGACGTGAACGATCCCTCCGGCGAGAGCGGCCTGGCGCACATGTTCGAGCACCTGGCCTTCAAGGGAACTACGCAGATCGGTACCACCGACTACGCCGCGGAGAAGGTTGCGCTGGCCAAGGTCGAGGCCGCCAACGACGCCTACGAGGCGGAATACCTGAAGGCGGTGGGTCGCGATCCGCAAAAGCTCGCGGAGCTCAAAAAGAACTTCAAGGCCGCTGAGGCCGAGGCGCACAAATTTGTCGTTCCCAACCAGTTCACCGACGTGGCCGAGCGCAACGGCGCAACCGGCCTGAACGCATTCACCGCGCTCGACGAAACGGTCTATTTCTGGTCGATGCCCGAGAATCGCCTGGAACTGTGGGCGTGGCTCGAGAGCGGTCGTCTTTCCGATGTTGTCCCGCGCGAGTTCTACAAGGAACGCGACGTTGTGATTGAGGAGCGGCGGATGAGAACCGACTCCAACCCCGTCGGACGCCTCTTCGAGCAGTTTCTCGCTACCGCTTACGTAGCGCACAACTATGGCCGCAGCAACATCGGCTGGCCCAGCGAAGTGCAGCAGATCAATGCCACCGAGGCCATGGACTTCCACAAGAAGTACTACGTGGGCACCAACATCGTGGTCTCCGTGGTGGGCGATGTAAAAGCTTCCGAGGCAATGCCGGTGCTGGAGAAGTACTTCAGCCGCATCCCCGCCGGGCCCAAGCCAGAAGAGATGACCACCGTGGAGCCGAAGCAGTTTGCCGAGAAGACGGTGGCCATCCGCGAGCAGACGCAGCCGTTCTACCTGGAGGGCTACCACCGCCCGGACTACCGCGATCCCGACAACGCGGTTTACGACGCCATCAGCGACATCCTGTCCAATGGCCGCGTTTCGCGCCTCTATCGCAGCCTGGTGCGCGATGCTCAGATTGCCGCCGAGGCCGAGGGCTTCAGCCCCTACCCAGGCGACAAGTATCCCGGCCTGTTTGCCGTTTACGCCGTTCCCCTGCCGGGCCACACCCCCGCCGAAATGGGCGTCGCCATCCACAAGGAGATCGATAAGCTCAAGACCGCCGACGTTACGGACGAAGAGCTGGCCATGTTCAAGACCCGCGCCCGCGCCGACCTGCTGCGCGGACTGGCCGACAACCAGGGCCTGGCCAATTCGCTGGCGCAATACCAAACCCGCTTCGGCGACTGGCGCGAGCTATTCCGGCAACTGGACCGCGTGGACAAGGTGAGCAAAGCCGACATCCGCCGCGTGGCCAACAGCATCTTTGTGCCCAGCAATCGCACCAGCGCGTGGATCGAAACCGAAGCCCCCGCCGCCGCGGCGAAGAACCAGGGAGGTGCGCAATGAATTTTCTTCTCTCCCCACTCTTTCGCAACCCTTATTCGAAAAGGCACGACTTCAGTCGTGCCGATGAAGCCAACCAAAGGAACGGGGCTATAGCCCCGGAGGGACGGTCTTCCGTGAATTCATTTGTGATGCGCGGTTTATTTGCGGGCATCGTCGCTGCTTGTCTTGCTGCAGCTGTTCCTGTCTCCCTGACCGCCCAGCAATCCAAGCCCTGGGAACAGATTCCGGTTCCCAAGCTGCACGATTTCAACCCGCATCAGCCCACCCGCATCCAGCTGAAGAACGGCATTGTGATCTTTCTGCAAGAGGACCACGAACTGCCCTTCGTCAACGGGTCGATTCTGATTCCCGGCGGGTCGCGCGACGAAGATCCGGCCAAGATCGGACTGGTCAGCATCTACGGGCAGGCATGGCGCACCAGCGGAACCGCAAAGCTGAACGGCGATGCGCTCGATGACCTGCTCGAAGCCAAAGCAGCGCACATCGAAACCGCGGGCGATGAGGATTCCACTGCTCTTTCGTGGGACTCGCTGAAGGGGGATTCTGACCAGGTCTTCGCCCTGGCGCTCGACCTCTTTCTGCATCCGAACTTCACTGCCGACAAACTGCAACTGGCCCAGCAGCAGCTGGCCACCGGCATTGTCCGCCGCAACGACGATGAAGGCGAAATCGCGGGTCGCGAGGCGGCCAAGCTAGTTTATGGCGCCGCGAGCCCCTATGCGCGGCAGGCCGAACTGGCAACCATTGGCGCGGTCACTCTGGGCGATTTGAAGGCCTGGCACGACCGCACCATCGGCGGGCAGTTGATTGTGGCCATCGGCGGCGACTTCGATCCCGCGGTCATGGAAGCCAAGCTTCGCGCTGCCTTCGAACCGCTGCCTCCGGTCCAAAAAGCTCCGCTGCGGAAGGAGACTTTCCCCGGTCCCAAGCCGGGCATCTCCTTCATCGACAAGGAAGACGTCAACCAGTCCAACATCGAGATCGTGGGTCTGGGCATCGATCGCCACAGCCCCGACGTTCCTGCCGTAGCCGTCATGAACGAGATTCTCGGCGGAGGCTTCGCCAGCCGTCTCTTCCAGAAGGTTCGCACCGAGCTTGGTTTGGCCTATTCGGTGGGTGGAGGGCTGACCTTTGCCTACGATCATCCCGGCACCTTCCACGTAATCGCGCTGACCAAGAGTGTTTCCACGGTGGATGCAGCCAAAGCCGCCGAAGCCGAAATTGCGGGCCTCACCACCCGGCCATTCACCGAGGAAGAACTGGCGCGGGCCAAAGACAACATCCTCAACTCTTTTCTCTTCCGCTACGACACGCGCGAGAAGGTGCTCAGCGAAAGGGTGCGGCTGGAGTTTTACGGCTATCCGGCGAACTACCTGGAAACCTACAAGGCAGCGTTGGAGAAAGTCACCATCGCCGATCTGGATGCGGTGGCCAAAAAGTACATTCACCCCGACAAGCTGGCGGTCCTGGTGGTGGGTAACGGTCCCGAGATCAAGCCAGGACTCGATGAGTTGAAACTTGGCCCGGTGCAGAATATCGACATCACGATTCCCATGCCCAAGCAGCCAGCCGGCGGCGAGGCAAAGCAGTAAGGACCGAAATAGGGTTTCCCATCACGGCAATCACATGAAGTTTGTGAGCCAAGCAGAGCAACTGTTTTGAAAGGGCACGGCTTCAGCCATGCCGATTGCAAGCTTCTGGAAGCACCGGCTTGAGCCGCCGAGGGATGTTTTTGGGCGATTTCGAACCTTCCCTCAGGGGCTAAAGCGGTTCCACAATTGCTATACCCAGGAAGCACTGACCTAAAGTGGCTTTTTCCTCAAGAAAAAGCCACCTTTCGCAGGACTAAAAAGGGCACATGAATTGTGGAACCGCTCTAAAGCCCAGGGTTTCCTGACTGCTTTGCGGCACGACTAAAGTCGTGCCCTTTCAAAATACCTATTTCACCTTCTTCATGCGATTGCACGGGCGCAGACTCTTTCCACGGTTTCATCACGGAAAGCGTGGGCAAACTTGAAGTTTTACCGATGAAATTGAGGAGCAGCGCATTGAATTCGAATGAAAAACTGGCAGTCGTCATCATGGCGGCAGGCAAGGGGACCCGGCTCAAGTCGCGCCGTCCCAAAGTGCTTCATAGCGTCGGAGGCAAACCGCTGTTGGGCCATGTGATTGGGACAGCCGCCAAACTCGTGGCTGCCGCTGACATTTTTGTGGTGATCGGCCACCAGGCTGAGATGGTCCGCGCCGCTGTTGCGTCCACCGGCGTGCAGTTCGTTGAACAGACCGAACAGCGCGGCACCGGCCATGCCCTGCAGTGCTGCCGCGAGGCCATCGCCGGCTACCAGAACGTCCTGGTTCTCTCCGGAGATGTACCGCTGATTCGGCCGGAGACCATCGAGGAAGTCTGGAACTTCCATCAGGCCGAACAGGCCGCCATGACGATCCTTACCGCCGTTCCCGAAAACCCCTTCGGCTATGGCCGCATCGTGCGCAAGTCTTCAGGGTCTGCTGAGGTGGAGGCAATCGTCGAGCAGAAGGCGCTCACCGCGGAGCAGCAATCCATTGGCGAAATCAATTCCGGAATCTATGCATTCCAGACCGCTGCACTGCTGCGGCAACTGGGCAAACTCACCGACGCCAACGCCAATAGGGAAGTGATTCTTACCGATACGGCTGGCCTGCTGCGCGCTAGCGGCGAAAAGGTTGTCGCCGTGCAGGCGGCGGATGCGGGTGAAGTTCTGGGCGCAAACACCATCGCCGAACTGGTCGCTCTGGACGCGACCCTGCGCGCGGCGACAGCGAATCGGCTCATGGCCGAGGGCGTGACCATCTTCCGTCCGGAAACCTGCGTCATCGACGCCGAGGTTGAGGTCGGTCCCGACACGGTGATCGAGCCGTTCGTGCAGTTGCTTGGCGCAACGCGCATCGGCTCCGATTGCATGATCCGCTCCTATACGGTGATCGAGAACTGCACTCTCGGCGATGGCGTGTTGCTGCGTCAGAGCTGCATCCTCACCGACAGCTCGGTTGAGGTGGGCGCAAAGATCGGACCCTTCGCGCACCTGCGCCCCGGCAGCGAAATCGGCCCGGACGCGCACGTCGGCAACTTCGTCGAAACCAAGAAGGCCAAACTGGGCAGGGGAGCCAAGGCAAACCACCTTACCTACCTGGGTGATGCGGAAGTCGGCGAAGGCACCAACATCGGCGCAGGCGTCATCACCTGCAACTACGATGGCGCACACAAGTTTGCCACCCGCATCGGCAAAGGCGTCTTTGTGGGCAGCGATTCCACGCTCGTCGCCCCCATCGCCATAGCGGATGGAGCTTACATCGGCGCCGGGTCCTGCATCACGAAAGATGTGCCTGCCGACGCGCTGGCCGTGGGCCGTGCCCGTCAGATCACCAAGGAAGGCTGGGCTGCTGCGAAACGGGCAAGCCGGAAATCGGCCTCCTGATCCCAGCCTGCTCATCCAATTAGAGAGGCTTTCATGTTCGGGCCAGGCACAGAGGTCGATCTGTGCCTGCCGCCTTTTTGGGGATCTTTCCAATTTGGGACGCGGGGCGGTCTGGCGGCCCGGATTCCCCACGTACCGGAATCGTAACCCCCTTTTATGCACGGAATTTGAACTAAATGCGGGTCGAGGCCGTATCTTGAGGATGTACGGGTATATTGGCCGTGAGCTGGGTCACCTATTTTTATGTAGCTCACTCAACGCAAACCTGATTCCACGGCAAATGCGAGTGGACGTATGCCATCACCAGAGCGGTTCTACAATTCACGTGCCGTTTTTGGATCTTCGTAATGTGGCTTTACTCCCACCCCGCAGACGAGGACCCGTCTTCGGGGGCCCCGTTGAGGGAAAAAGCCACTTTAGGTCTGTGGTTCCGGGGTACAGCGATTGTGGAACCGCTGTAGCGCAAATGATCGGAGGGCGCGCTTGGCGCTGAATTTAATCGGACTCGGAGTGCTCAGTCTGGCTGCAAAGCCCAAAGCGGATTCGCGGATCAGCACCTCTGCCGGCGCACGCGCGGTGGGTCGCATTCTGGTCGTCGACAACGAGGAGCATGTTCGCTCGATTCTCGGCGCCATCTTCAGACGCGAAGGCTATGAGATTCACTATGCCGCGAGCGGACACAATGCGGTCCGATCGTTGCAAGACGATTCCATTGATGTTGTGCTGACTGAAGTTGCCATGCGGGATGGCAGCGGCATTGACCTGATTGAGCGCGTCGCGGTTGAACATCCTGGTTTGCCGGTCATTGTTGTAAGCACAGTTCACGATATTCGCACTGCTGTCGATTCCATGCGCCGGGGCGCATACGACTATGTGGTCAAGCCCTTCGAGCGGGATCACCTGATCGCCGTGGTGCAGCGAGCCATGGAACACAGCCGGTCGCATCGGATTAACCTTACCTATCAGAAGAACCTCGAGAATATGGTGCGCGGCCGGACCGAGATGCTGTGTCAGGCCATTGAAGACCTCGAGCATTCCTACGACATCACTCTCGAAGCGCTCGGAGACGCACTTGACCTGAAGGACTCCGAGACCGAGGGCCACTCCAAACGTGTGACTGCCTACACCATTGCCCTGGCCCGGGCCATTGGCATTGGACCGGCGGAGATCAAGGTGATCGCGCGCGGCGCGTTTCTGCACGATATCGGCAAGATGGCCATTCCTGACGAGATCCTTCGCAAGCCGGCCAAACTGACCGCAGCCGAGCAGGACCTGATGCGCGAGCATTGCATCCGCGGCTACAACATTCTTTGCAAGATTCCGTTTCTCAGCGATGCGTCAGATATTGTTCTCTCTCATCACGAGCAGTTTGCTGGCGCAGGCTATCCACGCGGACTGCATGGAGCCGAAATTCCCATCGGCGCGCGCATCTTCGCCATTTCGGACGCTCTGGATGCCATCACCAGCGATCGCCCTTATCGCAAGGCCCGCAGTTTCGACGTCGCGCGGGAAGAGATCCTTCGCTGTTCCGGCACGCAATTCGATCCCAGCGTCATCGAAGCATTTTTGAAGATTCCCGGCGAGTTGTGGCAGGAACTGCGCGCGGAAATCAACGGGCAGAACAGGCAGTTCTCGACCTTCAATCTCACCAGCCTCCCGCCCGAATCGATCTAAGGTTCTGCCCTCCGTTCCGGCCCGCAACCCATGCTGAAGTACAATCGAGGCACGGGAGACTTCTTCAATGCGCCGGGTTTACATGGATGCCAATGCCACCACCCCGCTTCTGCCAGAGGTTATCGAGGCAATGCAGCCCTACTGGACAGAGCAGTTTGGGAATGGCTCTTCGATCCATCTGGACGGTCAAAAAGCACGGAATGCGATCGAGTTGGCGCGTGAGACGGTTGCGGAGTTCTTCAACTGCCATCCGGCCGAGGTGATCTTCAACTCCGGCGGTACCGAGGGCGATAACACCTCCATTTTCGGCATGCTCCGGCCCGGCGATCATTTCATCACCACCGCTATCGAGCATTCGGCCGTGTTGCAGTCGGCGCAGCGCATGGAGAAGTTCGGCGTCGAAACCACCTTCGTGGCTCCGCAGCCCAGCGGACTCATCGACCCCGCCGACATCGCGCGAGCCATTCGCCCCACTACCCGGCTGATCAGCGTCATGCTGGCCAACAACGAGACCGGCGTCCGCCAGCCCGTTGAAGAGATCGGCAGGATCGCCGCGGACGCCAGTGTCTTCTTCCACATTGACGCGGTGCAGGGAGCGGGAAAGATCCCCATGGACATGCGCAGCTTCGGCTGCCACCTGCTCTCTATCAGCGCGCATAAGATGCATGGGCCCAAGGGCGTTGGAGCCCTTTTCGTGCGCCGCGGAACGCCACTGGAGCCGTTGATAGTCGGCGGCAGCCACGAGCATCGCCGCCGCGCGGGAACCGAAAACGTACCCGGCATCGTCGGCCTCGGCAAGGCAGTGGAACTGGCCATGCACAGCCTGGAAGATGGGACCTTCGCTCGTCTTGCGGCGCTGCGCGACCGCTTGCAGGCCGGAGTTTTGCTGATTCCCGGAACCGGCCTGAACGGGGCGCAGGATGGCGTCCCCGCTCCGCGCGTCGCAAATACCACCAACATCTGGTTCGATCATCTGGAGGGCGAGGCGCTGGTGATTGCCATGGATCTGAAGGGCATCGCTGTTTCGGGCGGATCGGCTTGCCGTTCCGGCGCTACCCTCCCCAGCCATGTTCTGCTCGCGATGGGTTTGGACAAGTCCCGCGCCCGCGCCAGCCTGCGCCTCAGCCTGCTCAAAACCGCAACGGACGCAGACGTGGATTTTGTACTGGGCGTACTTCCCGAAGCGGTGGAACATCTGCGGGCAATTGCACCGGTTGCCGCCGGTACGCTGGCCTGAAGTTCAATCAGGTGAAACGCCGTCATGCCGAGCCAGGTTTCCAGATCTGTCATCCTGAGCGGCACTGAGCGCAGCGAACGGGGAGTCGAAAGACTCGCGGATGGGGCGGGAAACCAGTCTCTATTGGGAAACAGATCTCTCTATTGAAGATCTCGATCGCCATGCGCCGCACCGAACGTTCTCTTCCCGCATCCAATGAAGACGATGAAGCAGCCAAACTCGATTGCCGTTGCCATGTCGGGCGGAGTGGACTCCTCCACCGTCGCCGCCCTGCTCGCCCATAGCGGCGAAGCGGTAGTCGGTTTGACGTTGCAACTGTGGGACCAGAACCGCCTGGCCGGCCGCGAAGGCATGCCCGAAGTGCCCAAGGGAGGGCGCTGCTGCTCGCTCGACGACGTTTACGACGCCCGCCGCGTGGCCATGCAACTGGGCATTCCCTACTACGTCGTCAATCAGGAAGAGCGCTTTGAGCAGGATGTGGTCCGGCCCTTTGTTCGCGAGTATCTGGCCGGGCGTACTCCGATCCCTTGTTCGCTTTGCAACAACCACCTCAAGTTCGACCAGTTGCTCAAGACGGCGCGCAGCATCGGAGCCGATCGTATCGCTACCGGCCACTATGCCGTGAATGAGTACGACGAGACGCGCGGCCGGTGGATTCTGAAGCGCCCCGCCGATCTGGCCAAGGATCAGACCTATTTTCTGTTTGGACTCACCCAGGAGCAACTGGCGCAGACGCTCTTTCCGCTGGGCGGCATGACCAAGCCCGAAGTCCGGGAGATTGCCCGGCAGCACGGTCTTGCGCTGGCAGAAAAGCCCGATTCGCAGGAGATCTGCTTCATCCCCGGCGGTGACTACAAGCAATTTCTCAGCGCGTATCTCGATGAGCAGGGAGAGCGCGTTCCGGAGACGGCTGGCGAGTTGGTTTCCTCAGACGGAAAGGTGCTGGCCCACCACGACGGCATCTTCAACTTCACAGTCGGTCAGCGCAAGGGGCTGGGCGTCAGTTCGCCCTCTCCGCTCTATGTTCTGCAAATCGATCCGGTGAGTCATCGCGTGACAGTCGGGGCGGATGCGGAACTCGCTTCCCACACCCTGCGAGCCGGAAGCCTGAACTGGATTTCGATTCCCGCCCTGACCGGGCCGATGCGCGTGCGCATCAAGATCCGTCATCGCCACGAACCTGCATGGGCCACCTTGGAACCGTCGGCAGACGGCGAAGTGCTGGCTGCCTTCGACGAGGCGCAGCGCGCAATTACCCCCGGTCAGTCGGCTGTCTTCTATGAAGGCGACGAGGTCGTCGGCGGCGGCTGGATTATATAGATTGAGCGGCGACTTGGTACGGAACTGCCCCGTACACAGAAACTCTGGTTTCGCCCTGGAGCATTGCTTGCTGATTTCAGCAACTTCTGAATCGCAATAGACAGGCTACGCAAAGGAACAGTTACGTGAGTTCTTCGTAGTCAGACTAACGCCGGAAGAACCAGAAAATCAGACCCGCCAGGATGAAGGTTGAAATCACCATCAGCCAGCGGACCAGACGCCGGTTCCTTCTTGCCCGCATCAACTTGGTGGGCCGGTGGATGGCTCCTGCCAGGACGCCCCGTTCTCCGTCGGATAGAGAGGCCCCTAAAGCGAAGAAGCGCTTCCGGCAGTTGCGGCAGCGAAGAGGCTTCCTCCCACGAATCCGCCGGAAGATATCGCTCCAGCGAGAGGAATTAGAAGCACGAATATCAGGGCTGCCGCATTTCGGACAGATCATGACAGGGAGCACGTCTCCATGGCAATTGATAGTACCACCGTATTTAGGAGAGTCGAGAAGTTTTAGCGGCGCAGGCAAGACTCGGGGGAATTAGGGAAGTGCGAGTGGGACTGGCAACGCCCGAGAGGGACATTTCCACCCAGAGATTCTGCTATGTCGACCAACAAAAAAATCGAGGGGCAGCATTCACTGCCCCTCGATCCCAATGTGTTGCTGAACTTCCAGTTGTTGATGGAGCAGCGCCTGATCGACGCTGCCCGTGGTTTAGTTGATGCCCTGGAGCAGCGTTCCACCTACATAAACCGAGCATTGACCCGAGTTCTGGCAGGTGATGTTGCCGCTGCCAGCGTTGGTCAGCGAGGTCAGGTAAGAAGGCCCGTTGCCGACCACCCATGAGCTGGTTGCGTCGAGAGTCAGGCTTACCGTTGCCGCTCCGCTGTTGGCAGTGTTGATTGACCCCGTCAGCATGGAGGGGACCTGTGAAGAATCCGCCGCCAGGTTCAGGCTTGCCGTGCTGATGCTGTCGACGATCACGTCACCGATCAGTGTTTCGCCGATGGCGTTGAAGGTGACATTGCCGCCGTTGGAACCGGTGGTGCCACTGTTCAGAGCCGCGGCGGTCAGCAGGATGCCGTTGTTGGATGCGTTCGTGCCGTTGGTCACTGCCACAT
>Ga0181529_10001682_pt1 | contig 28004 bp, 15 predicted proteins | sample PEATcosm2014_Bin_36_FD_119763 | JGI IMG/M metagenome (GOLD analysis project Ga0181529, IMG submission 119763) | Peatland microbial communities from MTU Mesocosm Facility, Houghton, MI, USA - PEATcosm2014_Bin10_30_metaG | ecosystem: Environmental > Terrestrial > Soil > Wetlands > Peat | place... | reverse complement strand
GCGGATGAAAATCACAGCCTATAATCATCATGCTCGGCTCCTTTCCTCCCGAGCTTCGTGGTCGTTTAGCCGCAACCAGTTTACTCAGGTCGAGGGAGCCGACGCTGTCATGCAATCATTCATTTCGCGTTTTCGGCGAAATGAGTGGGAAAGAACGACCCCAAACCCGCCCGCCTTACACTGAACCCGAAAACGGCCACTGCCCCAGCTTTTTCGCCCGAACCAGATAGATCAGAGTTCCGCTGCATGCAATGCCCGCGGCCACCGCCAGCCCGCCCAGCGCATGGCTGCGGTTGGCCAGCAGAAAGACGAACCCGGCCATCGCCACCAACGGCGGCAGCGGATAGAGCGGCATCTTGTAGGGCCGCGGCAGGTCCGGTCTCTGCGCGCGCAGCAGCATCACGCCCACATGCTGCAAGAAGAACTGGAGCAGGATGCGGGTAACCACCAGCATGGTGATCACGTCGGCCAGCGAGAAGAAGCAGAAGCACGAAGCCACCAGCCCCAGCGCCACCAGCGAGCGGTGCGGAATGCCGTGCTTGGGATGCACCGCGGCTAGAAAACGGAAGTAGTTTCCGTCTCTCGCGGCGGCATAGGGCACGCGGCTGTAGCCGAGCAGCAGCGAAAAGACCGAGGCGAAGGCCGTCCACACAATCAGCGCGGCCATCAATCGCCCGGCCATGCGGCCAAAGGCGGATTGCGCAATGTCGGCAACCAATTGCAGACGCACCGTGGCGCCCGCCCCGGCATTCGCCGCCGCATCGCGCAGCGCGGGCAGCGCGGCCAGGTTCATAGCCACATAAAAAGCGGAGACAAACAGCACCGAGAGCAGAATCGCTCGCGGAATGGTCCGCTCCGGCCGGCGCACCTCGCTGCCCAGGAAGCAGATGTTGTAGTAACCCCAATAGTCGTACGTCGTAATCAGCGTGGCCTGCGCCAGCCCGCCCAGGGCGATGGCCGCCGGCAGCGCGGGCGAGGCCGGCATGTGCCAGCCGCCATGCATTGCCGCGCCGCTGAATCCGGAGACAATCACCCCGGCAATCGCCGCCATCACCCCCGCAAACAACACCCACGCCAGCCGGGTGATCGAGCTGAGATTGCGGTAAAGCAGCGCCGTCACCATCAGGCAGGCGGCGGCGGCGGTAAAGCTCGTATAGTGCAGCGCGGGCAAGGCGGCGATGGGTGTGCCGTCCAGCCCCGGCCAGAACCAGGCCAGAAAGCTCGACAGCCCGATGCAGCCCGAGGCAATCGAGAGCGGCGCGGAAAAGCTCAACTGCCAGACGTAGAGAAAACTCAGCCAGTTGCCTGCCCGGCGAGGCCCGTAGATTTCGCGCAGAAAGGCGTAGGAGCCCCCGGCGCGGGGAAAGGCCGCGCCCAGCTCGGCCCACACCAGCCCGTCGGCCACGGCGATGGCCGCGCCCAGCACCCAGGCCCACACGCTCAGCCGGTAGCCCGCCGCGGCAATCACCAGCGGCAGGGTGATGAAGGGCCCCACGCCGATCATCTCCAGCATGTTGAAGAGCACCGCCGAGCGCAGGCCGATGCGGCGCTGGAGGGTGTCGGGAGCGGCGGAGATGGCGGAGGACGTGAGCATCGTGGCAGGGACTCGATTGAGGTTTGTGCTTTCCCACCCTTTTCGCAAAAACGCCAAGAGGACGGGGCACGGATCGTTTGGCCAGGGCAATCGCATGAAGATCCCGAGCACAGGAAAATGGATTTGAAAGGGCACGACTTCAGTCGTGCCACAAAGCGCCAGAAAAACCCCGGGCTTTAGCCCCTGAGGGAAGGTTGTAAATCGTCCAAAAACACCCCTCGGCGGCTAAAGCCGACACACCTTGGGCCTCGATATCGGCACGGCTGAAGCCGTGCCCTTTCAAAACGGCTGCTTCTCTCGATTCACAATCTTCATTCAATCGCCCTGATCGTTTGGTGCGATTGGGGCCTAATACGCTCCCCGGATTGTACACTGGCGAGAAGTATGTTCCTTCCCATCAGAGCACATCGAGCAGCAGCGTTAGCGGCCCTTGCAGGCCTGTTTCTGGCAGCGGCACTCCCCTTGCGCACGGCCGCGCAGCAACCCGCGCCCACCGCCCTTGCCCCGCTTCCTCCCGCCGAGGCCAGCGAGATCGCCCTGCCTCTGCCGGAGGACCGTGGCCAGGCCGCGCTCGAGCAAGCGCTCAAGCGGCTCTCGACCACCGCCAGCGTGATGATGATCGTGGCCCATCCCGACGACGAGGACGGCGCGCTGCTCACTTATCTCAGCCGCGCCATGGGCGCGCGCTGCACGCTGCTGACCCTGACCCGCGGCGAAGGCGGCCAGAACGCCATGGGCGGCGAGAGCTACGATGCCCTGGGCCTCATCCGCACCAACGAACTGCTCAAGGCCAGCGAGTACTACGGTGTGAAGCAGCTCTGGGGTACCGAGGCGGACTTCGGCTTCTCCAAGACCCAGGAAGAAGCCTTCGCCCAGTGGGGCCATGAACGCGTGCTCTACGACGCCGTGCTGGCCGTCCGCCGTGAGCGCCCGCAGGTCATCGTCTCCACCTTCGTCGGCGGCATCACCGACGGCCACGGCCACCATCAGGTCTCGGGCGAGATCGCCCAGGAAGTCTTCAAGGCCGCCGCCGACCCCAAGGTCTTTCCCGAGCAGCTAAAAGACGGACTCCAGCCCTGGCAACCGCTGGCGGTCTACTCCATGGTGCCCTTCGCGCCCATCACCGAGAAGGGCATGTTCGACTACGCCACCGGCAAATGGGCGCCGGCGCACTTCAAGAACCACGTCACCGGCGCGTGGAGCAGCGAGCCGCCCTCGGCCGACGTGACCCTTCAGGTGGGTGCGCTGGACCCAGTGCTGGGCCGCAGCTACGTCCAGATCGCCCGCGAGGGCTGGGGCCAGCAGAAATCGCAATACGGCGGCGCCAATCCGGCGCTGAGCGGTCCTTCCGCTACCCGCTACCACCTCTGGGCCGTTGCGCCGGAAGCAGCCGCTCAACCTGGTTCAGTCGCCGCCAACACCGATCTATTTCACAACAGCCGGGTTCACATCGATACCACCGTTGCCGGACTCGCGCACCTGGTTGGCTCCGATGTGCCCAAGGATCTGGCCGATTCTCTCAAGAGTATCGACGCCGCTATCGCACAGGTCGAATCGAGATGCCCCTGCACCGCAGGCCTGGACGTAGCCAAAGGACTGGCCCCCGCCTATCGTCAGACGCTCGAGTTCCGCACTGCGGTTGCCGAAAGCAGCCTTGGCGGCGAGGCGATGAAAAGCCTGCTGGTGGAGTTGGACGCCAAAATCGAGCAGTTCCAATCCGCATTCAAGGAGTTGCTCGGGCTGGACCTGGTTGCTTTCACCGCCAAGGCGACCGCGGCGCAGGGCGGCCCGTTCCGCGGCGCTTCCGCCGACGAGATGCCGCGCAATGTTGTGCCGGGTGAGCCGTTCCAGGTACGGGTCCACGCCGCGCAGGCCACTCCGGAAACACGCTTGGCCAAGGTCTGGCTGGAAAGCTCCACCGGCGACCCGTGGAAGACCGAGGCAGCGGACGGTCCCATCGACCCCGCCGCATCCGCCGCCGACCCCGTCTTCCGCGTGCAGGCCCCGGCCAACGCCCAGCCCACCCAGCCCTACTTCACCCGCCCCAATACGGAGCAGCCCTACTACGACCTGACCAGCCCGCAGTACCGCCTGCGCTCCTTTGCCCCCTACCCGCTGGCCGCCTGGGCGGAGTTCACCTTCGAAGGCCTGCCCATCCGCCTCGGCCAGGTAGTGCAAACCCTGGCGCGGGTTCCGGGCCAGGGCGGCGTCTACGAGCCGCTTGTGGTCACCCCAGCCATCGGCGTGCGCATGGAGCCCGAGGAGCGCATCCTGCCGCTCGACGGCAGCGCCCTGCCGGTGCGGGTCACGGTTCATGCCCAGGCCGCCGCCCAGGGCTCGGTCGAGCTGAAACTGCCAGCCGGCTGGCGCTCGGAGCCCGCCCAGGCCAGCTTCCATTTGGCAAGCGCCGGAGATTCGGAGCCATTGATTTTCTCTGTTATCCCGGCGGATGAGGAGTTAGGTACTTTCAGCCTAGAGGGTGTGGTTAGGTCGGTTTCACGTCCAATTGGGTTCGGAGCTTACAGCATCGAGGCCATTGCGCACTCCGGCGGACAGAGCTACCAGACCGGCTGGCAGCGCGTCGGCTACCCCGGACTGCGCCCCTACAACCTCTATAAGCCGGCCGAGCTGAAGACCCGCAAGGTGGACGTCCAACTTGCGCCCGGCCTGCGCGTGAGCTATGTGATGGGCACCGGCGACCCGGTCCCGCAAGCCATCGAGGCCCTGGGCGTCATGCCCCACCTGCTCACCGACGCCGAGTTGGCCTCGGGCGATCTTTCGGTGTGGCATACGATCGTCATCGGCATCCGCGCCTACTCCGCGCATCCCGAACTCGCCGCCGCCCAGCCGCGCCTTGACGCCTTCGTCCGCGCCGGCGGTACGCTGCTTGTCGAGTACCAGAGCGGCAACTTCCCTGCCCCCCTGCCGCTTTCCGTGGGCGGGCGAATACCCGAACGCGTGGTGGACGAACGCGCGCCGGTCAAATTGCTCGACCCCGCCAATCCCCTGCTCACCTGGCCCAACGCTATCGCCGCAGCCGACTTCGACGGCTGGCTGGAGGAGCGCGGCCACTCCTTCCTGGAAACCTGGGACCCCGGCTACACCGCCCTCACCGAGACCGCCGATCCCGGCCAGGACCCGCAGCGGGGCGGCCTGCTGGTGGCCCATCCCGGCAAGGGAACCTATATTTATGTTGCCTACGCGCTCCATCGCCAGCTTCCCGAGTTGGTGCCCGGCGCCTATCGCCTGCTCGCCAATCTGCTCAGCGCGGGTAGCGGCAAGTAGTCTGGATTCAACCGCATTCAAAGAGCCCCGGCCGGCAAACGGCCGGGGCGACAGCGGTTCCATCAGTGCCGCACCCCGAAGCCACTGCTCGCAAGGGCATTGCTCTCAAGAGATACCGCCTTGCACGGCGTCCGAAACGGCAAGTGAATTGTAGAGCCGCTCAATTTTTGTGCTTGACAGCCCCGCCTGGGCCTGCCGATGATCGCACCACGCGCGTTTCCCACGGGTGCCCGAGGTTGGGTCGGCCCCTCGCGCCCCTGTTAAAAACGCGTGAATTCCTCAAATATTCATCAAACTCTGCGACTCTGGTAATTGGATGCGGCCAAGCAAGGCCCTGCCTGGGGCAGGATTGTCTTACCGGCTTTGATGATTCATTTCAAATCTGCCGATAGGGGAGCGGATCGCTGCTTTTTCCGCTCCTTCGCGTTACCCAAACAAAGATCGTTCTTTCCGCAAAAGAGCGAAGCAACGATTCACACTGACTTGAGAGGAAGTAGAGAGGCCCAATGAACTTCAAACTTACAACGGCTGCCGTTGCCATCCTGGCAGCAAGTCTCGTATCGTCATACGGCTTCGCCGAGGATGCAAAACCCCCGGTGAAGAAGCATGTTGCCGTCAAGAAAGTTAAAACGCCGCCGCCACCGACGGTCGAGGAGCAGATCCAGGCGCTGAAGCAGAACCTGGAAGGCCAAATCGACAGCCTGAAGACGGGCTTGGCCCAGAAGGATGCGGAGTTGAAGAAGGCGCAGCAAGCTGCCGCCGAAGCCCAGGCCGCCGCGGACCGCGCGCAAGCTGCCGCCGCTGCCCAGAACCAAATGGTCAGCGACAACGCCGCCGCAGTTAGCACCTTGCAGAGCAGCGTCAAGGACCTGAAGGGCAGCCAGGACACTCTGGCCACCAAGGTTACCGACGAGACCGCCAAGATCCATAAGGCCATTGAGGCGCCCAGCACCCTGCACTACAAGGGAATCACCATTGCACCCTACGGCTTCTTCAACGGTGAATCTGTTTACCGTTCGCATGCTACCGGCGGTGAACTGGCCACCCCGTTCAGTTCGATTCCCTACGAGGCTGCCGACGCCTACAAGATGAGCGAGATGTACATCACCGGCCGCCAGTCGCGCGTCGGCTTGAACCTCGAAGGCAAGACCAGCTGGGGCACCCTGCGCGCCATCCTGGAAGGCGACTTCCTGGGCGTCGGCACCACCTCCAACGACAACCAGTCCACCAGCTACGTCTTCCGCCAGCGCATCGCCCTGGCCGAAGTGGAAACCAACAGCCACTGGACCGTATCCGCCGGACAGGGCTGGTCTCTGGTCGCCGAGAACAAGTCGGGCATCACCACGATGGCCGGAAACGTCGCCTTGCCGGCGCAGATCGACCCCAACTACGTTGCGGGCCTGGTTTGGGCGCGCTCGGGCAGCATCCGTCTGACCAAGGGGTTCAAATACGGCGCGATCGCTGTAGCGGCTGAGAACCCGCAGCTCCTCTACACCGCCTCGTTGGCCGGCAACACGCCCTATGCAGTGCTCGGCTCGGCCGGCGTCGGCGGCGGCCTGCTGAACCAGGCCATTAGCGCGTGCTCGCCCTCGACCTCGGTCGTCAACTACAGCAATCAGGTGGAAACCGACTCGGCAGGCAACACCCTGGCCGTGGCGGTTCCGGTTTACAAGACCGTCAACTCCTGCGCCAACCTGGCCAACATCTCCTTCAACCAGGCCCCGGACATGGTGGTCAAGGTTGCCCTCGATCCCGGCTGGGGTCACTTTGAGCTCTTTGGCGTGGGGCGGTTCTTCCACCAGACCGTGTATCCTGGCGAAACCACCAACAGCAACCTGTACGGCGGCAACGTCGATGTGGCCACCGGCACTGCCGTGGCTCCGGCTCTGACTGCGGCGGGCGCGGTCAGCAACGCCAAGGTCTTCGGCGGCCTGGGCGGCAGCATGCGCTTCCCGGTTGTCAAGGACAAGCTGTTCTTCGGCGCCAAGGGCCTGTTCGGACCCGGCGTGGGCCACTTCGGCGACTCCACGCTCTCTGACGCCACCTCCAATGTCTGGGGCGGCCTTGCTCCCATCCACAACGCCTCTGGCTTGCTGACCGTGGAAGTCAACCCCAACCCCCGCCTGCAGGTTTACGCCTACTACGGCGGCGACTATGCCGGCCGTGAAGATTACGCCAACGCCGGCGCCACCACCCTGGGCGCGCCCAGCGCGGACTTCTGCGCCACCATCGGAGGCGTCATCACTTGCAGTTCCACTGCCACCCAGGCACTGGTCGCCGCCGGCGGCAAGTGGGGCGGACACTGGGGCGCGCCTTCCGCCGCAGCTCTTGGCTACGGCTCGCGTTTGCTCTCCAACTCGGCTTGCAACACCGTCACCGCTCCCGGCTACAACGGCAGCTCGACCGGCTACTACGCCGGCGGCTCCTGCGGCGCGCAAACCCGCGACGTCCAGGAAGGGACCCTCGGCTACTGGTATGACATCTACAAGGGCGACCGCGGCCGCCTGCGTCAGGGCATCCAGTACAGCTATGGGGTTCGCGAGGCCTGGTCGGGTGCTTCCGGCATCGGCGCCAAGGGCGTCGAGAACATGATCTTCACCAGCCTCCGCTATTACCTGCCGTAAACGGCTGAATGAGGAGTTCGTCTCACCAGGAAAGGGCAGCCCGCAAAACGGGCTGCCCTTTCTCTTGTGCGATCAGAAGCGCACAATCTTCCCCATTCAGGAGGCCGGCGATCTCGCGTCACAGCCTGGAGTGCCTGCCATCACAGCCAATTGTTTTCCAATCGGATCACCATATATATGGTTGTGCGGAGTGTATCTTCTTCGCGCTTCGGTTGGCGGTACCTGGCAATTGGCGTTCTTGAGGGACTGCCCATATTGAGTTGATTCGCGGCCGGTTGGCATCCAGCCCGACCGCCGCGGCAAGCCGGCAGCGGCAGAGTTTCCCGGTAACGAGGAAAAACAGCCTCGTGGGACTCTGCCGCTGTCTTGCTTTCGGCCGGCATCCGGGACCGCTCTTGGCCTATGCCGCTGGCAACCGGCCGCTCCTGTTCCAGCCATTGCCGCCCGGAGGTCTGCTGGCCTATATTGAGGGCTTCGATCCTTCCAAGCCGGGAACAGATGAGCCGCACAGCCAGCCAACTCGCGTCGATCGCCGCGCTTCTGCGCCAGGAGACTACACTTGCGCTGGCAACGGTGAATGAGCGGGGAGAACCGTGCGTCGCGCCGCTTTTCTACATCGCGGATGCGAATCTCACGCTTTATTGGCTTTCCTCCGCGGCCAGCCTCCACAGCCTGAATCTCGCCCGGAATCCCCGTGTGTCAGCCACCGTCTACCGGCACGCCGAGACATGGAAGCAGATCCGCGGCCTGCAGATGCGTGGGCAAGTAGCCGCCATCACACAACCGGAGCGCCGCAAGGCTTTGATCGGGCAGTACCGGGAGAGGTTTCAGTTGGGTTCTGTCTTCCGCCTGGCCATCAGCCAGTGCTCCCTGTACGCCTTCCGGCCGGAGTGTTTTCGATACCTCGACAACTCCAAACGCTTCGGACACCGTTTCGAGCTTATCCCCACACAAAATGACTGGGAGCGGTTCCGCGCCGCGACAGCACATCTGGGAGAGCGGTCTGCTTCTTCCCTTCTTGAAAGGCCAGCGTCCCTTGAAGCAGAGAAGACGTCAGACGGTTCCGAAGACTGAATCGACCGATGCATCCGGCGAGAGCCGGGGAGGAAGCGAAGGAAAACCGTCCTCGGCGGTAGCCGCGGTCTTGCGCAGAATCATCTCAAAGCGCGGTTCGTCGCGCAGCGGCGCCAGCATCGGATCGAAGCAAAAACCGAGGCTCCAAAGGGCACCCTCTTCATAGGCCACCTCCAGCCACTTTGCCGCGTCCTGCTTCCTGTCCAGAGCCAGCAGGACCAGTGCCAGCCCATAACCGTTGCTTCTCTTCTTCAGCTCGCTCATCCGTTCCATATCGCGGAGTATCTCTTCGGCTTTGCCAGGCTTGCCGGCCTTCGCGTAAGCAAAACCCAATAAGCCTTGCAGGGTTTGATCTTCCGGAAACTCGCCGCAGATAGCTTCCAGGCGCCTGAATCTTGCCACAATGGAACCCTGTTGCATCAGCGCGCAGGCTTCTGTCGCCGCGATTATAGATCCACAGCCCCCGATGCCCCGCACTTGCCCCACCAGGTCCAGCGCCTGCTCAACGTCTCCCGCCAGATAAGCGATCCAGCACATGAGAGCGCCCAGCGAGCAGGCCATCGGATTTCTCTTCCAAGCCTCCCAGGCGCAGGCGGATGCTTCCTCAAGATTGCCTTCGACCACGTGCAAGAGCGACCGTCCGGAAAGGGCAAACGACGACCAGGGCTGCTTGTCCAGAACTTCCTCAAATCCCGCTCGCGCCTGGCGCCAGTTCCGCTCGTAAACCATGGAGAGCCAGGCCGCGGCGCAGCGGGCGTCGGGGTTTGCTACCTCGCTCGGGGGTACCCTCTTCAGAGCCTCCTGGGCACGAGGGTAAGCCACAGAACCCTCCAAAACACCTTGCAAGGTGCCGAAGATCATGGTATTGGCCAAACCGATAAATGCCGCGAAATTGCCTATATCTTCGTCAATGGCCTTGCGGTAAAGCCCGGAGATGGTCTGGAGATTGCGTTCCGAACGCGCTTCCCACATCTGCCCGGCGCTGGCCGCAAACTCGAGCGACCTCCTCTTGCGCAGCTCAAGTGCTCCATCCTCGCCCAAGGGCGTGGTTCTGGCTTCCTCGGAGAGAGTGATGAGCCAGCGGTCGATTTCATCCGTGTACGCGAACACCGAGCCTTTGCTGCCGCCAAAATGGCGTACAGGCAGCCCATGATATGCATGCCATCTCTGGACTGTGCGCAAGCTGCGCTCCAGGTACTCGGCAATGTTTTTCCACGAATCGAGGCGCTCTTTTGGCACGTATCCCCCTAAACTTTTCTGAAATCAGAAGATACAGACCATGGGACGAAAGAAAACGACGTCTTGCAAAAAAGAGAGTGCCGGTTCCCGGCAAACTCCGGCTTGCAAACGGCGAACCTACACCCCCAATGATGCGGGGACTACAAAAGGTTTCGCCCGTCCAAGTATTTGAAGTCAACCTGACGCTGAACTTTCCTGTCAGTAACATACCACGACAGATGGAAGGAAACGACGCTAATCTGCGCGATATGTCGTTTCTTGGCCTACGATGACACGCGCTGGCACCCCCTCAAAGTAAGCACACACTCTCAGAAGCTCTGCTGGGCGCACCTCCCCGCGCAAGCCCCGGTCGCGGCTCTTCAAAGGCTTTGCACTGAAACCCACACGGTTGAGCGCATTCCGAGCTTCAATCGAGAACAGGATCGGCGCCGGTTATGGCCGGCGAGGCTCGCCGGTCGCCAGGAAGGCAACTCCGAAGATCGGATCTCCCGAGGCCAGCACGTCGCGCAGCCGCTCGGGATTGGCGCCGCCGCGGCTGGCGGCCGTTTCCAGCAGGCGTAGCGCAACCGCCGGAGAGGTTTCAGTCCCCAGGCGGAAGATCCACGGAATGTTGGTCGAAGTCAGCGCCTTGTCGCTGCTCAGGGCCACCACCGGGACAAAGCACTTGAGCGCCAACTGCTCGGCCAGGTGGCTGGAATTGCGGTCCAGCGCCAGGATTGCCAGCGCGTGCTCGTCCATCAAAGCGTGCACCAGTTGGGAGGAAGCAGCCCCCCAGTTCTGTGCGCTGTCCACGGGCAGCAGCTTCCACTCCTGTCCTTTTACGGCTTCGGTGGCCAACTCCGCCTGGACCGCGGGCAACTGTGCAACGGCAGCCGCATCCGGCCCGAAGACCACCACGCGCACCGCTCCGGCGGGCACATTCTGGCGATGCGGGCCGGCATAGTCCACGCCATCCTCGCCTACCCGCGCGTAGGGCGCCACCTGCGGCGGTGCCAACTGCCTTCGGCTCGCCTCGCCAACCTTGTTCGCCGGCGCAAGGGACGGCTGCGGTGCGGCAGAGGCCGCTGGCCCCACCACAGGTGGCGCCGCAGGGGTCTTTTCCATGGTGGCCGGGCGGTAGGTCACTGCGCCATTGTGCACCCTGCCCAGGTACATGGGAGCGACGTTCTTTTGGTTGGGGTCGAAGACCATGTGCCCGGTGACGCCGTCGTACTCGAGGAGATTGGCCAGAGCGTCGTGAATGCGGGCGCGGTTCAACCCCGCCTTGCAGATGGAGTCCAGCAGCGCGTTCATGGCGTCATAGGACAGCGAGGCGAACTGCTCCGGCTTCTCGTGGAAGCGGTCTTCGAAGCGGCGATTGAAGTCGAGCCACTTTGGGTCTTTGCGCGTTGGGTCGTAGGGGAAGACGGCCTCGAAGCCCTCGGCGGCCGGGCCGGCGGCAGCCAGCATCTCCGGTCCAAGGGTGCGATAGGCGCCAAAAACGCGCTGTTTCATTCCGGCGGCGCGCATCTGCTTGAGAATGCCGGCAGCTTGCATTTGGTCTGCCCAGAGCACGATGGCGTCGGCCCGCGAGGAGCGGATGACCTGCAACTGCTTCGAAAAATCCGTGTCGCCGGGAAGGTACTTCTGCTCGATGACGATGGGGTGTCCGAGCCGCCGTGAGGCATCGCGCAGCTTGAGCACGCCGAAGCGGCCGTAGCGGCTGTTGACGCGGAGGATGGCCGCACGCTTCAGTCCCAGCTCGGTAAAGATGTGGCGCGCCAACGTGAGGGACTGCACGCGATCGTCCTGCAAGTCGGTAAAGAACCAGGGAATGTAGGTTTCCGGAATGGTGGGATCGGTGGAGGCGGAGTTGACGATGGGAATTTCGGCGCGCAAAGCCACGCGCAGCGCGATGTGCGTCGACTCGGAGCTGATGGAGCCGAAGATCGCCCAGTCCTTGTCGTCGTAGACCATCTTCACGGTCTCGTCCGAGGCCGAGCCCCAGATGGCCGGGTCGGTGGGCCGGTCTTCGCCGTAGACCGCCTTGGCCTGCCAGTTGTCGTAATCGTTGTGCAGCATCAACTTGTAGGGCAGCCCGTTGTATCCGCCGCGGGCGTTGGCTTCTTCCATGGCCAACTGCGCGCCATGCAACATGCGCTGGCCGAAAACCGCTTCCGGATTGGGAGCGACCGGGCCAAAAAATCCGATCCGCACCTCGGTGACGTTTTTCGGCTCGGGAAGATCGCGCGCCGCGCCGGAGTAAATGTTGGGATGGATGTAATTGAGGTCGTACGGCTCGGCGAATTTCGAGTAGGGGCTCAAGTCCGTTGGCTCGCCGGCATAGGGCGTGACCACGCGGTCCTTGGGCTTCGGCGCGGGGTGCGTTCCGCACTCGCACTTGCCCTTCACTTCCGACGTAACTGCGTTCGGTACTTGTTCGTCGCCGGGGCCATAGCTCTGACCGCGAAGATTCGCGGCCAGGCCCGCAGCCAACAATCCGCACAACAGTCCCATCCAGCCCTTGCGCATCGTTACTCCTTGACGACCTTTTCCGTCTTGAACATGGCCATCGCTTCGATCTCCACCAGCAGCTCGGGACGGCACAGATGCGCCTGAATGCCGATCGAGGCGGGCACCGGATCCAGTCCCTGTTCCTTGTAAAAGGCGGTGCGGATGCGATTGAAGTCGTCGTAATCGCGGTCGATGTCGCGCAGGTAGCAACTGGTCTTGAAAACGTCCTTCCAGGTGGCCCCTTCGCTCTCCAACAGGCCGGTGATGTTGGCGAAGGTGCGCTTCAATTGCGCCTCGAAGTCGCCGATGTGCACGCTGACGCCGTTCTCGTCGATCGACGCCGTACCGCTGATGACGAGGATGCACAGGCCGTTCAGATCGATCCTCATGCCGCGCGAGAACGAACTCGGCTTGGCGTAGTGAAAGGCTTCGTTCAGCACGCCCAGGTTGGTCATGGCCCGCTTTTCGATGGGCCCCTTCACTATGGTCTCCAGAATCTCTGCAATTGCATTCATGATGGTGCTGCTCCTTTATGCGCTTATTGGTTTTGACGTATCCCGTGGCTCAACCCCTTGGCGGTGGCGACCCAAATGTCGCTGCCCTGGAAGTCGATGCCGAGAACATAGTTGTGTGCCGGCGCAGTGGTCACGGCGACCGGCGTTACCTTGCCTTGTGCGTCGCGCACCGTCATCTCCGGCCTGCCGTCCTTGAGCGACGGGGTGTAGACGGCCCAGTTCACTCCATCGTAGTAAGCCAGACCCTTGTCGGTGCCGAACCAGCAATGATTTGCGTCAACGCCTTTGAGGGTGTTGATGAAGTTCGAGGGCAGCCCGCTGTCTTTCTTGAGGAAGTTGTGCCAGTAGCGCCCGTCGTAGCGGCTGGCGCCAAAGTACGTGGCGGCCCAAACAATATTGTCCACATAACTGACCGAAGTGACAATCTCGTGGATCAGGCCCTGATCCTTGAAGAGAACAATCTCGTTCTCGCCGTCGGGGTCCTCGTACTTGTCCCAGCGGCCGGTCTTCTGGTCGTATTCCAGCAGGCCGCTGCCCCACACGGCGAAATAGACCTTGTTGGGCGCGGCGGAGACGCCATATACCCAGATTTCGATCATGGGCGTGTTGCGCTCGTTGTAGAGCGTCCACTGGCCGGTGCGCAGATCGAGCTTGCAGCCGCCGGCGGCCGTGGCCACCCACACGTTTTCGCCCTCCACCGAGACGCCGTACACCACATCGTTGCTCAACCCGGAGTTCAGCTGCGTGTAGGTGTCGATGCGCCCGCCCGAGACGCGGCTCAAGCCCGCCATCGTCCCCGCCCACACGTCGCCGGTGCGCTTGTCCAGCGCCAGCGAGAGCACCGCGCGGTGCGCCAGCCCGTCCTTGGTGGTGTAGGTCTTCCACGCGCGATTCTCGTAAACCGCCAGGCCATTTTCCGTGCCCGCCCAGATGCGATCTCCATCCACCAGCACGGAAAACACATGATTGTCGGGCAAGCCATTTGCCGTGGTGAAGTTCTCAAAGCGGAAACGGGGCAGCGCCTGCGGTGCGACTGACGCCGGCGCCTGCGGTGCGGTAGACGCCGGCGCCTGCGGTGCGGCAGACGCCGCTTGCGCGGCATGAGGTTTTTGCACTTCAGACGCAGGGGTGGGCGCGGCCAGCGCCAAAGGCACTGCAACCAAAAGCAAAGCGAGCGTGAGCGGCTTCTTCATCGCGTCCTCAGGTACTCGATCAAGTCGTTGAGTTCGTCCTTGGTCAAATCGTTGGTGCGGCCATGCTTGTCTTCGGGATTGAAGACCGTCCAGATCTCTTCCAGGGTCCGCGCCGAGCCGTCGTGCAGGTAGGGCGCGGTCTGCGCGATCTCGGTCAACGGCGCGGACTTCAGCATTCCGGAATTGTCGGTGGCCTTGCGCGTTCCTACGTCGAACAGTTTCTGGTTGGTTCCCTTGGGCCCGCTGTGGCAATAGGAGCAGCGGTTGTACTCGGCAATCGGCTTGCCGAACTTGTCTACCGCGCGCTCAAACAGCGCCTTGCCGCGCTCCTGCGCGGGCGAAAGTTGGTAGCCCGGCAGCTTCCAGCGATTGGGCCGGGTCGGCATGGTGCGAATGAAGACCGCCAGGTCGGCGAGCGTGAGGTTGTCGTATTGCTCGGAGCGCCAGAAGTACTTCTCGGTCCGCGGCCCGCACTCGGTGGGGATGTCCGGATTGCCGCCGTTCCACTTGTAGGGCCCGGTGTTTTTCACGCCTTCCAACATCTTGTTATCCACGATGTCGCGCCCGAAACCGTCCGGTTCCAGATCCCAGGTGAGCCCGTCGAAGGTGGCGTCGATATGGCAACTGGCGCAACCGATCTGCCCCTGAAAGGACTGGCGCGCGGTGTAGAAGGTCTGTTCGCCGTGGCGCAAAACGGAGATTTTCTTCGGCCCGGCCATGGGGATGGTCGAGGCCAGGCGGTTGCTGCGCGTGTCGATCACGCTCAGCGTGTCTTCAAGGCGATTGGCCACAATCAGCTTGCTGCCATCCTTGCTCAGCGCCAGGCCGCGCGGATTGTGCCCCACGGCAATGCGCGCCACCACATAGTTGCCGCTGGCGGCGAGGTCATAGGCGAAGGAGCCAGATTGGGGGCGCGGGTGGGTGTGCAGGAAGCGCATCAGGCGCGGAACATCCACGACCGTAACCATCTCCGAGCCGCCGCAGGTGACGTAGATGCGCGATTTGTCTGGCGCGATGGCCACGCCAAAGGGCTGCGCCGCGTAGCGCTCCAGCTCGTCCAGCGGAATCTCGACCGGCTTGCCCACATCCGCGCCAAACAAAGTGAGTGTGTCGGCAAACGCGCCGCCGTGTTCCAGATGCGCCAGCGGCACAAGATTCTTTGGATGATACTCGGCGACCACGCCCAGGCGGCCATCGGCGGAGAAGGCCGCATGGAATACGCCGGCAACTGCGTGCAGCGGCATGCGCTCTTGAACCACGGCGCGCGCCGTATCGATGACCGTGATCTCCGACTCGGGCACATTGCGGTTGCCCCCTTCGGTCGGCAACTTGGACGCATTCGGATAGATATGCGTTGCGTAGATCTTTGCGCCATCCGGCGAGAGCGTCAGGTAGCTTGCTCCGCGTCCGCCCAGCAGGCGCTTCTCTTCCACTCCGGTCTGCGCGTCCAGCACCGCAATGTCGCTGCTGATGCGGTTGGCCACATAGAGCCGCTGGCCGACGCGATCCTCGACCACGCTGGAAGGCTCCGCCCCCACCGGCCAGGTGGCCACAACCGCCAGCGTGCCGGTGTCGATCACGCTCAGCGTGTCGTCCCAGGTATTGGCCACAAACAGCCGCGCGCCGTCGGGCGAAAGCGAGAAGCCGCGCGGCACGCGGCCCACCGGAATGTTCTTTATCACTTCGTAGCTCGACGCATCCAGCACGCGAATCTCTGCGCTCTGCTGGCAAAGCACGTAGAGCCGCGCGCCGTCCGGCGAGAATAGCACTTCCAGCGGCGACGCGTAGTCCAGCACATCGCTCGACGCATCGTGCGCGTCGGCTTGCGCTGTGCGGCCGGTCCACAGGCCGATGCCTGCGAAACCCGCGGCAAGCAGCGCCAGCGCGGTCACTACGGCGGTGCGCGTTCCGGCTTGATTGCGCCAGATCACTTGGGCTCCTCCACGGTCAGCACGCGATCGATCTCTTGCTTCTGCAGCGTCTGCTCCTGCCCGCTGGGCCAATGCACAAGCACCTTGTCGATGCTGGTTGCCGCGCCGAGTCCAAAGTGCAGGCGTCCGTCGTCCTGCGAAAGATAACCGGAACTGGCCACGCGCTCCGCGGTCCACCGCTTGCCGCCCGCGAAGACCTCGACCTTGGCGCCGATGCCGTCGCGATTGCTCCGCGCCTCGCTGCCGGCCTTGCCTTGGTCTCCCTGCCGCATCGCGCCCACCAGCTTGACCTCGACCCAGTGTCCGGTGTTGGTGGAGACATTGTGGACCAGCGTGCCTTTGGCGTTCAGGTTCACAACAAATGCATCCACTTTGCCGTCGTTGTCGTAGTCGGCGAAACACGCGCCGCGCGCCGTGGTGCGCACGCTCAGCACCGGCCCGGCGTCGCGCGAAACATCGGTGAACTTGCCGCCGCCCAACCCGCGAAACAGCGTGTGCTCCTGCGGAATGAGATGAATCAGGCCGCCGTGGAAGATAAGAATGTCGGGCTGGCCATCGTTGTCGAAGTCGTAGATGCCCGTGCCCCAGCTTACGTACTGCGCGTTGGTCTGGGAGACGCCGTTGGACGCGCCGATGTCGTCGAAGGTCATCTTGCCGGCGTTGTGCAACAGGCGGTTATAGTGGCCGTCGGTCACCCACAGATCGAGCACGCCTCGACCTTCGAGATCGGCAAACACCGGCCCCATCGACGAAGTGGATTCGCCGTTCTGACCGAAGGCCGTGCCGGAATCGTTGCCGATCTCCTCGAACGTTCCATCGTGCTTGTTGTGGAAGAGGAAGTTCTCGGTGCGGTCGTTGGCCACATAGATGTCGTCCCAGCCGTCGTTGTCGAAATCCGCCGCCGTCACGCCCATGGTGCGGCCTACAAATGCGCCGATGCCCGACTTCTCGGTGACATCGGTAAACGTGCCGTTGCAATTGTTGTGGTATAGCTTGTTGGTCTCGCCCTCGTAGTCCAACGGCCCCGGATAGTTGTCCGCCGCGTAGAAGGCGCGATACTTGGGATCGAACTTCACATAGCGTCCGACGAACAAATCGACGCAACCATCCCTGTCGTAATCCAGCCATGTGGAACTGATCGCCCAGCCATCGACTTTGATGCCGGCCTTCTCTGTCACGTCGGTAAAAGTCCCGTTGCCGTTGTTGTGATAGAGAATGGTCTTGCCGTAACCGGTCACCAGCAGATCGACAAAGCCGTCGTTGTCGTAGTCCGCCGCGGTGACGGCGACCGAGTACAAATCCGGATTGAGACCGGCCTTGTCGGTCACGTCGGTGAAGGTGCCGTTGCCGTTGTTACGGTAAAGGTGATTGTGCGGCGGCGTGGCCGGCTTCTCCTTCAGCGGATACGGATGCATCGAATCGTCGAGCGGACGCCCGTTGACCACGTAAAGCGATTGCAGGCCGGAGTTGTTGTAGTCGAACCACACGCAACCCGCACCGGTGCCTTCCAGCAGCGATCCCAACTTGGCCGACCCAAAGCTGTGCACAAAATCGATGTGCGCCTTGTCGCTTGCGTCTTCAAAGCGAATGGCAGGCTCTGGCGCCTGCGGTGCGGCCACCTGCGGTGGGGCCAACTGCGCCTGCGGCGCTTCCGTTACAGAACAAGCGGGAGCCGCCCAAGCGATTTGTGCGGCAGCCATTGAAACTGCACCGAATAATAGAAGATAGCGGATAAACATTACTTGCCTCCCGGCGATGCAGTTTTCGCGGCGCCTGCCGTAGCCGCGGCGGTGAGATCGACCGGCGTGGTGGTTTTGAGCAACACTCCGGGCACGCGGTTTTCCGATGCGCGCTCCGGGCCCGTGTGGCAGCCTACGCAGATGCGCTGCTCGCCGCGGCGAATCCAGAACCACCCATGCTCTTGGCGCAACACCGCGCCTTTCTCATCGAGCAGCGAAAAACGTATTGGCTTGTCGCCGAGCACTTTCACAAAGAAAGAGCCGTCCGCTTCAACCGGCGCGGTCCCGTTCACCACCGCACGGCCTTGCGCGTCCAGCGTCTCCAGCCGCACCGATGTGGGCGTAACCTTCAGGTCGCCGGCGCGCGACTGGCGCGCATCCAGAGCCAGCAGGTTGGCGTAGTTCCAGTTGTGCAGCGCGGAAGGATGGTGATTGGGCCGCGTGCGCTGCGCCACCAGAATCGGCTCGACAACATCGTTGCTTGCGTCCGCGAACAAGGTTTGCATCGCGGCAGCGCCCGGCTTCCACAGCTTCAACGCGTAATGCGTGCCGGCCGCGGCCCGCGCGCTCACCAGCCATGCGCCGGAGGCCGTCTCGGCAATCGCGCCGGCGTACTCGCCGCGCGGCGCAACGATGCGCGCCTCGGCGGCCAGCGGCGAAGTGAAGCGCGCCAGAGACGTTCCGTGCGTGAAGACCACGTCGCCCGAAGCCAGTTGCCGTCCGCCCCAGCGCGCCACGCCGTGATCGCAGCGATACGACTCAACCCCGCTGCCATCGGAGTAGACCAGAAACATCTCCGGGGTCGCGCCCGAGCCAAGCGGAAAACCTGATGCAAACAGAATCCGCCCGTCGTGCAGCACGTCTTCCGGAATCGCACTGCCGGGGACAAAGCTCAGCGGAAACAGCGTCGAACCGGCCTTTTCGTCCAGCGGCGCAAACGCATTGTCAGCGTCCTTGCCCGCGGTTTCGAGTTGAAAGCCCTGCGGGGTGCGCTGCGCGTAAACCAACTTGCCTGCGGGAAGATAAAGCGGGCGAATCGCATCGGTCGCGCTGGCGAAGACCTTGCGCACCGAGCGGCCGGCAAACGTCATTTCGAAAATCTGCCAGGGATCGGAGGCCGCCTGCTTGCCCGCAAACAACACGCGCTTGCCATCGAAGGAAATGTTCGCGTCTGCGGTGGCCGCAAAGCCCGCAACCAGCGGTTCGGCCTTGCCCTCATGCAGCAGCAGCAATTGCGCGCCCTTGGGAAAGCGCTCCCCACCGCGCAACGCCGCCAGCGGCTGATAAGCGGGAGCGGCAGTGACCACAATATCCACGCTGGGCGTCTCCGCCGCATCGGGCGAGAAGCCGCAAACTGGAATCAACATTGCAATCGACGCGGCAAGCGCCAGTGCCCTGGCGGGGGATCTCATCCAACAGCCTCCATGGCCCGCGAACCAATACTATCGCGCACCGGGAGTGCTTGCTTGCGCAGTGCCATGCTGCGCAGATAGAGATACGGATCCAGGTCGGCCATCATGTCGTCGAACCCGTCAAAATCAAGAGATTGCTCGCCGTCGCTCCACGCCTTTTCGGGATTGGGATGCACTTCGATCAACAGGCCATCGGAACCGGCTGCCACGGCAATCCGCGCCAGCGCGGGAACCAGGTCGCTGTGCCCGGCCGCGTGGCTGGGATCGGCGATCACCGGCAGATGCGAAATCTGCTTGAGCAGCGCAATGGAGGCCACGTCGAAAGTGTTGCGCAGCGTGGTGTCGAAGGTGCGGATGCCGCGCTCGCAAAGGATGACGTTGGGGTTGCCGTTGTCCAGAATCACCTGCGCCGAGCGCAGGAAGTCTTCAATGGTGGCCACCATGCCGCGCTTCAGCAGCACTGGCCGGCCGGAGCGCGCCGCGGCTTCAAGCAGCGCGTAGTTTTCCATGTTGCGCGTGCCGATCTGCAAGATGTCGGCGTACTCGGCAACCAGGGGAACGTCTTCTTCCGACATGACTTCGGTAACGATGGCCAGGCCGCTCTCTGCACGCGCGCGAGCCAGCATCTTGAGGCCTTCGAGGCCATGACCTTGAAAAGAATAGGGCGAGCTGCGGGGCTTGAAGGCGCCTCCGCGCAGGACGCGAGCGCCGGCGCGGCGCACATGGTTGGCCGTGGCCATCAGTTGAAACTCGGTCTCAACCGAGCAAGGGCCGGCCATGGTGATGAATTCGTCGCCGCCGATCTCCATATCCAGCACCGGGATAAAGGTCTGCTGGCGCCCGGCGCTCTTCAGCACCTCGGGGGTCTCGGCAAATCGATCGTTCCAATCTTCACGCACCGTTCGCGCTCCGTTCTGGGGAAGTCTTAGGCTAGCGGAACAGCGTAGGGCGCGCCTCAACCCAAAGATTGAGAGGCGCTGCTTGACGTGATGACCGTCACACCCAATGGGTACGAAGAGTTGGGTCCCGGGTGCCCCGCCATCCTGAGCGAAGCGCAGCGGAGTCGAAGAACCTGCCTCTCGTTTCCCATCGCGCACAAGGGTGGGAAAGCACGAACCTCACCGGGCAGCGCTGGCCCCACCGCAGGTGGCCATAGGCGGCGGCCGGTAACCAAATGCAGCATCGACAACCGCGGCAACGCCCAGCGCGATCTCGTCCTGGAAGGGCCGTGCCACGATCTGTACTCCGATGGGCAGTCCTTCCGGCGAGCGGCCCACCGGTACCACGGCCCCGGGGCAGGCGAGCACGTTGAACCACTGGGTGTGCCGCACGGCGTCAAGATACTCCACCTGCCGGCCCTCGACAGTCCACACGCGCTCCCCGTGGCGGAAAGCGGGAATGCTGGCCACCGGGCACAGCAGCACCGGGTAGGCGCTCATCTCGGCAAGCGTCTTCGCGCGCAGCAGATCGAGTTCTGCCCAGGCATCGAGCAACTCCGTTGCCGTGAGCGGAGGCAAAGCCTCGCTGAAGCCGAGAAACTCCTGGAAGATGGGGCTGAGTTGCTCGCGCTTGCCGCGAATCGCCGGCTCATAGAACATGGCGCCGCACTGCACGAAGAACGTCCACCACAGCTTGCGCAGCAATTCCAGCGTGCGCGGGCGGAACGGCTCCACGCGGAAGCCTGCCTCGCGTAGCGCAACCGCCGCGGCCTGCACCGCCGCGCGCGTCTCCGGCGTAACGGGAATCAGGCCGTCGTCCTCGAAATAGCCAATCGTGTTCGAGCGAAGCTCTGCCGGACCAGGCTCGCACATCGCAATCGGAGGACTGGCCGGATCGTGCGGGTCCTGGCCGCTCAGGGTGCGGAACATCAGCGCGACATCGGCCATGGTACGCGCCATGGGGCCGATTGCGCCCAGCGTCGAGAACGGGCCCACGCAGGGCGGCAGATGGCCGCGCCCCGGAATGCGGCCCGGCGTGGGCTTCATCGAACAGATGCCGGTGAAGTGCGCAGGCACGCGCACCGAGCCGCCGCTATCCGAACCCAGCCCCGCCGCCGACATGCCCGCCGCAATCGCCGCCGACTCGCCGCCGCTCGATCCCCCCGGCGAACGCTTCAGGTCCCAGGGATTGCTGGTGCGTCCGTGCAACAGGTTGGCCGTCTCGTAGGCCATCAGGAACTCCGGGCAATTGGTCGAGCCCATAATCAGCGCTCCCGCCGCGCGCAACCGCGCCACCACCACCGCATCCTCGCGCGGAACATCGTCCTTGTTCAACAGGCTGCCGATCTCGCACTTGAGTCCGCGCGTCGCGATCGATGACTTCACCGTTACCGGCAATCCGAACAGCGGCCTTTTGGAGCGGGTTCCACGCCAGGCATCGTGTTTCCGCGCCCGCTCGCGGACGCGATCCGCATCAAAGTCCGCGAAGGCGTTCAATTGCGGATTCAGCCGCTCGATCTGCGCGATGTGCGCTTCGGCTAATTCGGCGACGGAGATCGCGCCGGAGCGGAGAAGCTCCAGTTGCTGCGTGGCCGAATTGAGGACAACTTCGTTCATGGGTGAATCGCTGCTCCTGCCGCTTGCCCGCTGTCTTCGGCCGGCGTCGAAGGCAGGTCGCGGAAGTCGAAACGGTACGACCGCACCGGCTCGCCGGAGTCGAAGCGGTTGTTCCAGTTCAACTGATAGTCCACCGCGTCTGCGTCGTCGGGGAACTTCTCGCTCGCGGGATAGGGATACGCGCTCATCTTGTGGAAGGGCAGTTGCGACACCGTAAACGGCGAGGCATCCCACCAGTCCATGTCCTTGACGAAGCCGTTGGCATAGAAGAAGTAGTCGCGCGTCCAGTGCTCGGGCAGCGCGGGCAGCTTGGCCGTGTCGAACTCCGTGGCAATCTCCTCGCCGCTGCCGAAGATCGCATAGCGGTCGTCGATGCCCTTCACCAACTCAGTCACGTCGCCCATGCGCGTGTAGTTGCCGCGCTGGTGCTGGAACGGCCCGGTCAAGCTCACGCGGTTGTAGTCGTAGTCCAGATCGCCGGGGCTCTTCAGGTCGATCTGCCGGGGATAACCGCGGAAGTGCAGCGTAGCCGCGGACAGCGGCAGCTCCGCCGTGCGCGCCTGGGCCTCGGCGTGGTTGTCGATGAGCACCTGGTCCCAGTAGATCTCCAGATTCGTCATCAGCCGGATGCGGCGCGCGCCGGCGGGCAGCTTGCCGGTGAGATCCACGACAATCGTCCGCTCCAGGCCTGCCGGGAAGCCCACATCGCCCGCAATGCGCTTCCACGTCCCATCGGGCATCTGCGCCTCGGCGTAAGGCGAGATGGGCTTGACGCCGGCCTGCCACGCCGCATAGAGCGAGGTCGCGCTGAAGTAGTTCACGTAGCCGGTCATCAGCAGCCGCAACGGGGACTGCGCGTCCACCGGACCCAAGTCGAGCGTCAAGGCGTGGAGATTGGCGAAGCCGTCATAGGGCAGCGGCGTGAACCCGCTGGCGAATTGATGGTCGCGCTTGCTGAGCTGTTCGAGCGCGTCGCGGCCCTCGCCGTCCCACGCGCCCACCGGCAGCCGCGCGCCCGCCGAGGCCACCACGCGGCCCGAGGCGAAGGGCGGATCGTCCAGGAAGCGCTCGTCGGGATTGACCTCGACATCCTCCGGATGATCCACGGCAACCAGCCGCAACTGGTCGATGTAATTCACCTCTTCCATCGGCTCCATGAAGCGCAGGCTCAGCTTGCCATTCACCGGCACGATCTGGCTGCCGTCCACCTTGATCCACTCGCCGGGATTGGGCGTGTTGCGCCGCGTGGGCGTGAACCAGTGGCCCACCACCGCCGCGCCGATCACGTCGGTGACCAGCTTGTACTTGTGCCCGTCCCAGGCAAAGAGCACCGGGCACGAGCTGCCGCGCCGGTCGGCCTCCTTCATGGCGATCACCGGCTGATGGGGCAGATCGATCTCGTCCTGCAGCACGCCGGTCGGCCACAGAATGCGCAGCAGATCGATGCCGTCCGCCTCGCCCAGCCCAGCCAGAATCTGCGGCGGCCCTTGCGTTCCATACCCCGACGCCCCGGCCAGCTCCCACTTCTGCCAGTGGCCGTCGGCGAAGATCTCCACCTTCACGCCCAGCGCCGTTTTGTTGTCGGCAAAGCCGGTCAAATCGAGCCGCAGGGAGTGGTTCGGCCCAGTGCCCAGGTTGCGCAGCAGCACCGGCGGCGCGTTCCACTGCGTCACGATCAGGCTGGCCGCGCCCTTGCCGTCCACATCGGCGGCGATCAGGCCGCGCGGATTGGTCAGCTTCACGCCATCCAGTCCCAGCGCGTGGCTCACGTCCTCAAAGCTGCCGTCGCCACGATTGCGCAGGACACGCACCTGGAGCCCGGCTTTGGTCTCGACAATCGCCGCCAGGTCGATCCAGCCGTCGTTGTCAATATCGACCGGCGTCACACCCCATCCGCCCAACGCACCCTTCAGCGGCAGTTCCACGCGCGCGAACCGCCGGCCCACATTCTCCGGCCCGGCAACATTCCGCCACAGCGTAAGGCCCGGCGCGCCGGCGTGGGTCACGGCGATGTCCATCCAGCCGTCCTTATCGAAGTCCAGCACGGCTATACCTGTAGAGGGCGGCAGCGTGAGCCCCTCGTAGAGCGGCTGTGTGGGGTACTTCCCTTCCCTGGGATTCACATAGATCAGCGGAGCCGGACCATCGCCGGTGACCGCAATATCCACCGCGCGGTCGTTGTTGAAGTCCGTAAGGATAGCCGCGCTTGTCTTGCCTTTTCCGCCCAGGCCCGTCGGCTCTGTCTTCTCCGTAAAGGTCTTGTTGCCATTGTTGCGCCAAAGGACATTCGACTCATCGCCCGGCTTGATGGGCGATCCCGTCAAAAACAGGTCCAGAATTCCGTCGTGGTCGTAGTCGATGAAGGTGATGCCGGCCGGCTTGTTGCGCGGCACGAGACCCGACTCCGCTGTCACATCCTGGAACTTTCCTTTCCCGAGGTTGCGGAAGAGCAGCACTTGATCGTCGAGCGCGACGGCCAGGTCGTTCAGCCCGTCGCCGTCGAAGTCGCCCACCGCGCAGGCCACGGCATGGCCCGAGGCCTTCAGCCCCGCCGCCGCCGCGTCCCAGTCTTCAAAGCTGCCATCGCCCTTGTGGTGCAGTACGCGAATGGCCTGCGCGCCCGCTTGCATCAGAATCAGATCCATCTGGCCCGAGCCGGTCGCATCCATCATGCAAGCTCCGCCGGTGGTCGTCCAGGCCGCGCGTGGCCCGCCCGAAATCTTCGGTGCCCCACCCTTGCCGTGCTTTTGCGGCAAGGGTGGGAGAGCACGATCTCCAGGCGTTGCCTTTGAGACTTGGGAACCCAACGAACTCGCCGCCAGCTTCACCGGAACCATGGCGTGTTTGCCCGTCTCCGGCACCTCGACCGGGGTCACCGTCGAGTAGTGCCCCTGCTCGCCATAGGCCAACCCGATAGGCGCGGAAATCTTGGTCGAGGACATGTGCTGGAAGAGATGGAAGTGCTCTTTCGCCAGGTCCTTGTGGCCGGAGCGCTGCAAGGCCGTGGCCATCACAAACTCCGACGAAGCATGAAGGTGGTTGATGGCCAGCGCTTGCTTCAGAATGGCCACGGCCTCGTCGTACTTCTTCATTTCCAGGTAGCAGTCGCCCTGAAAGTAGTAGGAATCCACATCGCGGGGATCGGCCTTGACCGCCTGCTGAAAGCTGTTCAGCGCCGCGTCCAGCTCGTAGCCGGCGTGCTGGGCCAGGCCCAGGTCGTACCAGGCCTGCGCATTGCCCGGCTCCAGGGCGAGGGCCGCTTGCAGGTACTTCTTGGCCTCGTCCAGCTTTTGCAGGTAGATCAGGGCGATGCCCTCGTTGATGGCGGCCTGCGCCAGCTTGGGATCTTTCTTGAAGGCCTGGGCGAAGCTCTCCGCCGCGCGGTCGGTGAACTGCTGGCCCATCTGCGCCACGCCGCGGTTGTTCAACTTCACGGCCTCGGCGTCATAGCGCACCTGGGCGCCGGCCATAGCCGCCGCCGCAAACAGAGCAAGGGCCAGGGGCCCGGTCATCTTCATCAATCTCTTCCCCAATGCGGCCGGAGTCTGCTGGAGCCCCAGGATGCCGCACAACTTTTCAGTGTATGCGACCGGACGAACAGGCCGCATCCCCCTAAAAGTTGGGTTTCTACCAACCGCAATCCCCAAACGCCCCCGAGTTTATACTTTTCCAGTGATTCCTCCCCCGGAAACGAAGCCCGCCAAGCGCCGCATCGGAGTGGTCACCACCTCCCGCGCCGACTATTGCCACCTCTACTGGCCGCTCCGCGAGCTGGCCGCGCATCCCGATGTCGAACTGGGCGTCTTCATCCTGGGCGCGCATCTCTCCCCCGAGTTCGGACTGACGGCCGCCGAGATCGAGCGCAACGGCTTCCCCATCCAGGCGCGCATCGAGTGCCTGCTCAGTTCCGACTCCGATACCGGCATGGCCAAGACCATCGGCATGGCGATTCTGGGTCTGGCCGACGCGCTCACCCAATGGCGGCCCGACCTGCTGCTGCTCATCGCCGACCGCTATGAGATGCTGGCTCCCGCCTCGGTGGCGCTGGCGCTGCGCATCCCCATGGCCCACATCGAGGGCGGCGAAATCAGCCAGGGGGCCATCGACGACCAGGTGCGCAACGCCCTCACCAAGATGGCCCACATCCATTTCACCTCTACGCCCTCCGCCCGCCGCCGGGTGATCGCCATGGGCGAGGAGCCATGGCGCGTCCATCGCGCCGGTGCGCCTTCGCTCGACCACCTGACCCGCTCCCAGCTTCTCGGCCGCGCGGCTCTGGAAGACCGTCTGAGGTTCAAGTTCGCGCCGCCCACGGCGCTGGTGGCCTTTCACCCGGTCACTATCCTGCGCGACACCACCCAGGAGGCCGACGCTTTCTTCAGCGCCCTGGCCCAAGCCCCCGGCCAGCTCGTCTTCGTCTATCCCAACGCGGACGCAGGCAGTTACGCGCTGATCGAGCGGACGCGGGCCCTGGCGGAAGCGCGCCGCGACACCCACCTATTCGTCAACCTGGACGCCGTCACCTACTGGAGCCTGCTGGGGCAGGTAGACGCCATGGTGGGCAATTCGTCCAGCGGGATCATGGAAGCCGCCTCCTTCGCCCTGCCCACAGTGAACGTCGGCATCCGGCAGCAGGGCCGGGAGCGGGCTCCAAACATCATCGACGCGCCTGCCGAGACGGAAAGCGTCCTCGCCGCCCTGCGGCGCGCCCTTGACCCGGCCTTCCGCGAGAGCCTGCGCGGCATGGCCAACCCCTACGGCAACGGAACTGCGGCCCAGACGATCGCCCACGTGCTCGCCACCGTCCCGCTCGACGGCTTGCTCGTCAAACAGCCCATGCCGCTGCCGGAAGACGCCGGCACTGGCGGGCCTGCTGTTTAGCCCCAATGATGTTCAGATACGCCATCACAGGGAGAAGAGCTGAGACGACGCGAACAGACGCGGGAAGTCTCGCATCGCCCGCCGGGGTCCAATCGTCATGAAGGATGGCCTTTCCCCAGGGCTTCCAGGGCCACTCCACCTCGCGCCCCCTCCTGCTCGCGAGAAAGTGTAAAGCATCTCCTGATAACGACCTGTAAAGAATGTCCTGAGACTGAACAGAAAACCTGTCCGCGGGGACCCCGGCCAACCACCCCACGAACGAAGACCTGTCCGTGGGGACCCCGGCCAGGAGGCCAGCGCTACAAATTCGTTCACGCGCCTGGCAAGAAACACGAGCTAGGGACAACGCTCCGGCAGGTCCCGATTCGGGTGCGGCGGGGCCTGCACCTGGCCTGTGCTGCGCTCTGGCGCCTTTTTAACGTTTTTTACCCCTACCCTGCGCCTCCGGACTTATGCTTGGGGAAATCGCTCCAGTTGAGGGAATTCCCTCTCGGTGCGCAAAACGAGGTCCCCATGCCCGAAGTCCCCGTCGCATTGCTGCCCCAACTTGGATTGCTGAAAGACCGGAAAACCGCCATGAGCGCCGAAGCGCTGGCCCACTCCTTCCTCGACAATCTTTTCTTCGTGCAGGGCAGGAGCCTGGAGCGCGCCACCGTCAACGACCTCTATATGGCCCTTGCCCACACAGTTCGCGACCGCCTCGTCGAGCGCTGGATTTCCACGGTGAAGAACTATCAGGCCCAGGATGTGCGGGTGGTCTGCTATCTCTCTGCCGAGTTCCTCACCGGCCCCCATCTGGCCAACAACCTGATCAACCTGGGCATCTACGACGAAGCCGAGCAAGCCATGCGCCAATTGGGGCTCGATCTGGATACTCTGATCGAACAAGAGGAAGAGCCCGGCCTGGGCAACGGCGGCCTGGGCCGTCTGGCCTCCTGCTTCATGGATTCGCTGGCCACCCTGGACGTTCCCGCCATCGGCTACGGCATTCGCTACGAATACGGCATCTTCGACCAGCAGATTCGCGACGGCTGGCAAGTGGAGACCACCGACAAGTGGCTGCGCCTGGGGAATCCATGGGCGCTGGAGCGGCCCGAGGACGCCTTCGAAGTCAAGATGGGCGGGCGCACGGAGAAGCACACCGACGCCAATGGCCGCTTGCGCGTGCTGTGGATTCCGCAAAGGGTGGTGCGCGGCATTCCTCACGACACACCCATTCTGGGCTACAGGACCAACACGGCAAACACCATGCGCTTGTGGTCGGCGCAGGCAGTCGAGAGCTTCGACTTCAGCACCTTTAACACCGGCGACTACTTCGGCGCGGTAGCCGACAAAGTGGCGTCGGAAAACATCTCCAAAATTCTCTACCCCAACGACGAGGGCTTCCAGGGTAAACAGCTTCGCCTGGCACAGCAGTTCTTCTTTGTCTCCTGCAGCCTGCAGCACATTGTGAAGATTCAGGTGAACCG
>Ga0181529_10001681_pt1 | contig 28016 bp, 24 predicted proteins | sample PEATcosm2014_Bin_36_FD_119763 | JGI IMG/M metagenome (GOLD analysis project Ga0181529, IMG submission 119763) | Peatland microbial communities from MTU Mesocosm Facility, Houghton, MI, USA - PEATcosm2014_Bin10_30_metaG | ecosystem: Environmental > Terrestrial > Soil > Wetlands > Peat | place... | reverse complement strand
TCGATGCTGCCATTGGCGATCATGCGGACAAAGCGGGGAAAGCGGGCGACGCCGTGGGAATAAATGCCGTCGCGGGTGGTCTCGGCAAACAGGCGTGCGCACAACTGCGCGCGGGCCGGCGCGAATCCAAGTTTCGCGAGGACGGCTTGCAGGGTGCTGGCGAGTTCCGGGTAGGGGATTCTCATGACCTAATGCGTGGGTTTGTCGGCTTTGGCGATTTCGACGGCGAAGACGTGGGTGGGGCCGAGCATGTTGGAGCGGAAAACGATCCATTTCATGTCGGGAGAGAAAGTCACGTTGGGCTCGAGGGTGTAGTTGTGTTTGGCGAGATTCACCAGGCGCTCGGACCGAAAATAGCCGATGTCGATGAGGTCTTTCTTGTCGCGGAAGGAACTGCCGTGGACCATGACGGGGCGGAACAGGTAGATCCACTGGCCGTTGCCGGGAGGGTCGAGTGTCTTGCCGTCGGGCGATTGGGCGGCGACGCTGCTGGGGCCGCCGCCATCGCCGGCGAATAATTTGCCGTCGGCAGAGACGTTGTAGTGCACCGACCATTCGTTGCGCTCCAGGTGGTACCAGGTGCGATGGCCGGTGGCGAGATCGACGCCGGCCACCCAGAAGACGGTGCTGCGGGGAGTTTGCAGATCGTACCAGACGGTTTTACCATCGGCGCTGAAGAATTCGTGGCCGGCGATCTCCATGTTCATGGTGCGCTCGTGCATCAATTTCAGGCCGGTGCCGTCGGTGCGGATGGTCCAGACGCGGTCGTTGAAGTGCCAGGGTCCTTCGTGGCAGAACATGATGAGGTGAGGGTCGGTGGGAGACATCTGGAGGTGGTTGGTCCAGTCGTTCTCGGTGTAGATTTTGCGGAACTGGCCGGATTTGATGTCGATGGTGTAGAGCATCTTGGGCGTGCCGGCGGCCCAGTTGGCCTCGAGACGACCGCCTTCGCCGCCGGGGGGCGGGGTGCGCGGCGCGGTTTTGCCATCGGGATCGGCGGCGATGCCGACCAGCATGGTCTCGTCGGCATTGACGGCAAAGGCGCCGCCGCGGCCGGCTTGTGGGGGGATTTTGGCGATCTCGCGAGTGGCGTGAGTGTCGAGGTCGGTGGCGAAGATGGAGCCGGACTGGGTGTAGTAAATCTGTCCGGTCTTATGGCCGGTGACGAGGATGTTGACGCGCCCTTCGACCACCTGGTCGATTTCCCGGGTGGCGAGATTGATGGTGGCGATGCCGTGGGGATTGGTGACCACCAGCTTCTTGCCGTCGGCCGAGTAGGCGTTCTGGTGGAAATAGAGCGAGGCGGTGCCGGGTTCGCGCGAGAGACGAATCACGCGATGGCCGGTGTCGGGATCGATCCATTCGGTGGGAGGCGCCGGCTGTGCGGGCAGCGTCCGGATTAGGGCGATGGCGAGAATGACGAGATTGCGCATGGGTGCGGTCCAGGTCAACGACATCATATCTCGTGTAGGGACGCGGCGCTCCGCGCGATTTTCCCGGTGCGGGCTGCCGGCGGATATGCTGGTGGGGAGGATTTATCGGAATGACAATCGGATTTATCGGACTCGGCATCATGGGCAAGCCGATGGCGCGCAACGTACTGAAGGGCGGGCACGCCGTGGTGGCTTACGACGTGACGGCCGCATCGCTGGACGCGGTGGTGGGCGACGGGGCGGCGCGGGGCGAATCGTGCGCCGATGTGGCGGCGCGCAGCGAGGTGGTGATTACCATGCTGCCGGATGGGCCCGAAGTGGAGCAGGCCATGCTAGGCGCAAATGGAGTACTGGAAGGCGCGCGGGCGGGAGCGGTGGCGATTGACATGAGCTCCATCAGCCCGCTGGTGTCGCAGAAGGTGGCGGCGGCGTGCGCGGCCAAGGGGGTGGAATTCCTGGATGCGCCGGTGAGCGGCGGGGAACCGAAAGCCATCGACGCGACGCTGGCGATTATGGTGGGCGGCAAGGCGGAGGTCTTCGAAAGCATGACGCCGCTGCTGCGGCTGATGGGCAGCAGCGTCACCTTGACGGGGGCGGTGGGCGCGGGCAACGTCACCAAGCTGGCCAACCAGATTATGGTGGCGTGCAATATCGCGGCGATGGGCGAGGCGCTGGTGCTGGCCACTAAGTGCGGACTGGATCCGGAGGTGGTGTTTCAGGCGGTGAAGGGCGGGTTAGCCGGCAGCACGGTGCTCAACGCCAAGGCGCCGATGGTGATCGGGCGCAATTTCAAGCCGGGCTTCCGCATTCGCCTGCATGAGAAAGACCTGCGCAACGCGCTGCTGGCCGCCGAGAGCGTGAAGGTCTCGCTGCCGCTGACCAGCCTGGTGCAGCAGATGCTGATCTCGTTGATGAATTCGGGGAGCGGCGATCTGGACCATTCGGCCATCGTGACGTTCCTCGAAGGGATGGCCGGGACGGAAGTGCAGCGGCCGAGTCCCGGGAAGTGAATTAGTTCGCGATGGGTCGCTCGGCGCGATCGACGACCAGAACTTCCACGGGTCCCTGAGCCCGCTCGAGCTGCAGGCCGAGCTGCTGCTGCAGTGCGGCGAGAATGTCCGGCCCATCTTCAGGCGGGCGATTGCCCCGTGCCAGGAGCGACTGGGGCATTCCCAGCAGTGCGCCGCTGGGAGCGAGATTCAGATCGAGGTCGAATTCGCGCGTGAATTGGGTTTTGTCGACGACCGGGCGGTCGAGGACTAAAGCGAGCAGGCCGACGAAATCGGCCATGCGGGCCTTGCGGCGAGTACAGTACGACGAAAAAAAACGTAAGTCAACGATAAAGACCGTAACGGCGGCGGCGATCCGGAAAAGACGGGCGTCCTGGAACCCTCGGTACTACTGGACGAACGCTCTCCAAATCGAGTAGAGACAGGCGGGGAGGAAGCGTTGTGGAATTCTCGTAGCGGTTGATACGATGATCGCAACTCGATGGAGATGGCCGCAGCGATGAACGCGCGCGAAACCGATGAACCGCCTGGCAGATCGTGCCAGAGGGAGCACCGCTACGACCAGTTGTTCGATCATTCGCCGGTGGCGTACCAGGAAATCGACCGCAACGGCGTGGTGCGCCGGGTGAATCACGCGGCGTGCAACCTGCTGCGCAGCCGGGAAGATCAGTTGTTGGGCCGGCAAGTCTGGGACTTCGCTCCGCCCGGCAATCAGGAAGTTCTGCGGCGCGCCCTGTTGGGCCGGCTATCGCTGGGAGTGGAGACGGGTCCCTCGGAATGCGAGTTTCTGCTGGATGACGGATCGCGCCTCACGCTGGAGATTCACGAAAGCCTGCTGCGCGACAACACCGGCGAGGTGACCGGCGCTCTGCATTCGCTGCTGGACCTCACGGAACGGAAACTGGCCGCCGTGGCGGTGGGCCAGGTGCGGCGGTATGCCGCCGAGTTGCATGGTAAGAACGAACAACTGGAGATGGCGCTTCATGCGGCGCGCACGGCCACGGCCGCAAAAAGCCGCTTCCTGGCCGGCATGTCCCACGAATTGCGAACTCCGCTGAACGGCATCATCGGTTTCTCGCAGTTGCTGCACGACGGCATGATCGGCCCGGTCAGCGACGAGCAGAAGGACTGCCTGGCGGACGTGCTGAGCTGCGCCGCGCACCTGCTGCAGTTGATCAACGAGATCCTGGACCTCTCGAAAGTGGAGGCCGGCAAGCTGGAACTCCGCCCGGTACGGAGCAGCATTCCGGCGTTAGCCGGCGAGGTGCACGATAGCATCCGCCCGCTGGCCGATAAGAAAAGCATCCGGCTGTTTCGCGATGTGCCGGTGGGTCTGGAGGCCGTGCTCGATCCGGTGCGCTTCAAACAGGTGTTGTACAACTACCTGTCGAATGGGGTGAAGTTCACGCCGCAGGGCGGCATTGTGAGCTTGCGCATCGCGGTGGAGGATGGGGACCGGTTCCGGGTGGAAGTGGAAGACACCGGGGTGGGGATGGAGCCTGGAGAACTGTCGCGACTGTTCCAGGAATTTCAGCAGGTGTCCAGCAGCCGGACCGCGGAGCAGGGAACCGGCCTGGGGCTGGCGCTGACGCGCCGCATTGTGGAAGCGCAAGGCGGGAGCGTGGCGGTGCGCAGCACCAAAGGCGTGGGCAGCGTCTTTACGGCGATATTGCCGTTACAGGCGAAAGCAGCCTTCAGCCAGCAGCCTTCAGCCCTCAGCTCATCCAGTGCGTAGCGCGATGGTGAGTGCTTCGCCGCGATGCCGTCAGGAACCTACCGGTGCACGAAATGGCAGCGGGCTGAAGGCTCTCCAGAAACTTCCCGGATCCTGGAACCGCAAGCGAGAAGCGAGCGGCCCGGGCGAGGAGACGGATTCTCCAAGGCTCGCGATCCGCGCACCCTGGACAAATCATCTGCCACTCGGGCCGCTCGCTCACGCTCGCGGTTCCAGGATCCCGCGACCCCCAGTTTCAGACTTCCATTCGACGCGGCGCCCCGGCTAACGGCTGATGGCTACCGGCACTTCCAGCGTCACGGTTTTCGGCGGGAGGCAGAGCTTTTCGCTGCAGGTCTGATAGCGCGCGGTTAGCTTGAGCGTCTGCTGTCCGGCGGGCGTGTCCGGGGCTACACGAATCGGCACGACGAAGCGGGCCGTTTCGAGATAAAACTCGACGGTCATGCCGAAATTCGGGTCGTCCATGAGGATTGGTTCGGGTGATTCGATCTTGCCATCGAGGCGGAACGGTTGTCCCGGCGCTATGGCGAGCGTGGTGGGGATGGGGCCGCCGTCCAGTTTCTTGAGCGAATAAAGGTGCCATCCGGCATCGATCGAAGCGACCACCGGCACGAAGATCAACCCTCCGGCTTTCGCCTGGACGGGTGCGCGGCCGGCTTTCCAGTGGATGGGATTGGCTTCCTCGGCCGGCGCGGCCGCGCACAGGCAAGCCAGAACGACGAGGGCGGCGCGGGTCACTCGGCGCGGCCGCCCGCGGGCCGCGATAGGTCAATCGAGGCCGCTTGCAGAATCGCCTTAGTGGCATCGTCCTCGAGGAACGCCACCACGGCCAGGCGATCGGCATCGATGTGTTCCAGGCGGTCGGGCCAGCGGAAGGTACCGTCGGTGTTGAAGCGGTCGTCGTGCTTCTCGAAGGCGTCGTGGTAGGCATGAATCTCGGCGGCGATCTTGTCCAGGTCGAAAGTCTGGTCGAAGGTGCGCGGCGAGGCGCCGTCAACGGCGATTTGGGCGACACTGCGCACCACCATGGGATGGAAGCGAATGCCGCTTTCGCCGGAATAACGGATGGTCTTCTCGGCCACGACGATGTGTAGTTTCAGATGGGCGGCCGGATCGATGCCGCCGATGCGGACGTTCACGGGAATGCCGCGGCCGGTAAGCGAGGCTTTCAACTCGATGGTGGCGCCGGCTTCGGTCAGGAGCTCTTTGTCGATCTGGCCGGCATACCGCGCGGCGAATTCGGCAGCCTGGTCGTGCCCGCCGCCGCCGGTCTGCGGCTTTCCGTCGATGGCCACGGTGGGGACGCCGTGTGCTTCGAAGTAGTCGTAGCGGGCCATGCTGTTGGGATTGGTCATGGGGTCGGGCTTGGGCCGGTTCTGGTGGTACAGCAGAACTGCCACGTCGGCGCGGGAATAGCGCTCGAGCAGAGCGTCAAAGGCGAGGTCCATGCCGACGCACGGGGGGCATCCGGATCCGGTGAGCAATTCGGCCAGGACCATGCGCTTGGCGGCGCCCCGGTAGTGATCCAGGTGTGCGGGATTGGGGAACAGCGCCTCGTACTGCGCGTCGAGGTAGGGCTCCAGGCCGTCGTCAGAGTCATGGTGGGACTTGCGGTAGAGAGCCGCAATGGCGTCGTGGTCCGCTTTGGTAGGGTGGGCGAGAAATGCGGCGGCCGTCCAGCGCAATTCGTCCGCGCCATCGCCGGTCTTGGCGGCGAGAGCGGCCAGGGCACGGGCAGACTCGGCGGAGTAGGCATCGATCTTCATAACGTCTTCGAGCGTGCGGCGGGCTTCGGTGTCCTTGCCGAGTTTGGCGCAGACCAGTCCCAGTGTTTCCAATTGGCGCGCGCGAGTCTCTTCGTACTGGACTTGGCTTTGCGGGATCTTCCTGGCATCGTAAGGCTGGGCATCGTAAGGTGGATATCTCTCGACGCCGATGCGCGCGAAGCGCTCCGCATCGGGGAGTGCCTTGTCGGCCCGGAGCAGGGCGGAGGCAATGTGCCGAGCGTCCTGCGCGCGGGTGATCCCCTTCGCGGAGGCCAGGATCTGGTCGCCGAGTGAAGGGAGTTTCGCCGGGTCGTCGGGCCACGCGGCGGCGGCGGCGGTCATGATACCGAGGATGGCGGATTGCGCCATGGGGCTGTCGGGATTCTCTTTGAGGAAGCTCGATAGCGCCTCCACCTTCTGCGCCGGGTCTTTGACGGAGTTGGCCTGGTTGAAAGCTTGCTGGTCGGGCCGCTGCGGGCGAGCGGAGGGTGCGGGTGGGGCGGTGGGGGTCTGCGCCAAAAGTACGGACCCCGCCGCGAAGACGATCAGGCACAAAGAGCGCGTCGGTCTCATGAGAACTCCAGGTATCCCGATTGTACCGATTGCCGGGGCACGGCGCGACTGGCGTAGGCCGCCACGACTAGCGGTCCGCGGCGGAAACGGCGCAAGAGCCTGACGCCTTGAACGCTCTTACGATCAGCCGGGCAGCGTCTCGCAAGGTTTGCACTTCAATTCGCGGCTCAAGGTCTTGACGATGGTTTCCAGGCACTTCACGCGGGCGAACCATTTGAAGTTGCCTTCCACCACGGTCCAGGGCGCGACGATGGTGCTGGTTTTGAGCAGCATCTCCTCCACGGCTTCGCTGTAGACATCCCATTTCTGGCGATTGCGCCAGTCTTCGTCGGTCAGTTTCCAACGTTTGTAGGGAGTCTGCTCGCGCTGCTCGAAGCGGCGCAATTGTTCATCCTTGCCGATGTGGATCCAGAATTTCACCACGATCATGCCGGCTTCGGTCAACTGCCGCTCAAAATCGTTGATCTCGCGGTAGGCGCGCTTCCACTCGGTTTCCTTGGCAAACTTTTCGACGCGCTCCACCAGCACGCGGCCGTACCAACTGCGATCGAAGACCAGCACCTGTTTTTCCTGGGGCGGTTTCAGGCGGCGCCAGAAACGCCAGAGGTAATGGTGGGTCTTGTCCTCGCCGGCCGGGGCGGCGATGGACAGCACCTCGTATCCGCGCGGGTCGAGTTTTTCGGTGACGCGGCGGATGTTGCCGCCTTTGCCGGCGGCGTCCCATCCTTCATAGGCCACCACCAGGGTCCGCTTCTGGCAATAAAGCTGGTACGCCAGCTCGCGGAGCTGCAACTGGTGCAGGAGGAGCTTGCGATCGTATTCGCCGCGCGAGAGCTGGCGGTCGAGATTGAGGGTTTCGAGCATGCCGGTTACCCGCGTCCTTTCGCCGGCTGTTTCCTCTTCGCTTTGGAGGGCTTGGCGGCGCTCTTCGTGTGCTTGCCCTTGCGCGGCGGAGCGGGTTCCGGCGGAGTCTTCTCCGGGGCGGATGCCGGCGGCAGCGGAGGGATGGCGGCGCCGCGCTGCGCCAGGGCGGCTTCCAGGCCGCGGATGATGGCTTCGAAGATGCGCACACGCGCCCAGCGGAGGTCGGTAGCCTCCACGATGGTCCAGGGAGCCCATTCGGTTTCGGTGCGCGAGAACATTTCTTCGGTGGCGCGCAGGTACTTGTCGTACTTGCGGTGGTGCTCCCAGTCTTCGGGCTGCACGTGCCAGGCGTTCATGGGGTCTTTTTCCATGGCTTTGAAGCGGCGGCGCTGTTCGGCCTGGCTGATGTGGAGGAAGAATTTGAGCATGACGTAGCCGTCGTCGGCGAGGGCGTGCTCGAAATTGGCGATGTCCTGATAGCCGGCGAGCCACTGTTCCTTGCGGACGAGTTTCTCGACGCGTTCCACCAGCACACGTCCGTACCAGCTACGGTCGAAGATGGCGATTTCGCCGTAATTCGGCAGTTTCTGCCAGAAGCGCCAGAGCCAGGGCAGGGAAGCCTCGTTGCTGCGGGGCGCCTGGATGGAGTAGAGGCGGAAGCCGCGCGGTTCCAGACGCTGCGTGAGGGCGGTGACTACGGTGCCCTTGCCCGCGGCGTCCCAACCTTCGAACACCAGAATGCTGGCGATTTTTTCCTTCCAGCAAGCGTTCTGCAGGTCGAGGAGGCGCTCCTGGAGCCATGCGATACGGGGCTTGTACTCGGCTTTGGGCAGCGCGCGGTCCAGGTCGATCTTCTCGAGCATCTCGCTGCTGTTCTAGCGCAAGGCGGGGTGGGAGTCAATGGTAGGTATGTGTTATCTAAAGAGAGACGCCATGGCAACGCCGCCCATCCCACAAGTCACCGAGGAACAGTTTGAGAACGAATTTCGCGGACGGCATCTGATCCACGGGGCGGTCGACTGGTGGGCGGAGCGCACGCCGGATGAGACCGCCGTCGTGAATGCCACGCGAGGGACGTACCTTACGTGGCGGGAGTTGGAGCGCGGATCGCGGGCGATTGCCGCGGAACTGGCGGACCTGGGATTTCGCCAGGGCGATTATCTGGCGGCTTCGCTGCCGCTGCTCAATGAACACATCCTGTTGGAACTGGCGTGCTTCCGGCTGGGAGTGATTCATGCGCCGCTCGACCTCCGGCTGCCGCCCGGGGAAGTGATCCGCTGCTTGAATCTAATTGGCGCCAAGGGCTACTTCTTCCTGGGCAAGACTCCGGCGGCCGATTTCGCCGCGCTGGGCGAAGCCGTCGACGCGCACTGCGATTCGGTGGAGCACCTGGTTCAGTTCTCGCCGGCGGGAGAATGCATCGCGGGCGCCAGCAGCATGTTCGATCTGCTGGCGAGAGCGCATCCGGAAGCGGTGGACTCGCGCGTCACGGAGCACGACGGGGCGCAGGTGATCTTCACCACGGGATCCACGGGGTCGCCCAAGCCGGCGCTACTCTCGCACCGCTCCATCACCTGTCAGAATCTCTGCCTGGGAACGGCGTTCGGCTTCGGACCGGGACAGCGGGTGTTGTGCAATCTGCCGGCTTCGCACGTGGGCGGGCAGGCGGAGGTGCTGCTGACATCGCTGTTCATGGGCGCGGTGACGGTCACGCTGGAAATCTTCGACGCGGCGAGGAGTCTCGACGCCATGGAGCGGTACGGGGTGACCCTGATCGGCCAGATTCCGGCGATGTTCCATTTGGAGTGGCGCACGGCGGGCTACGAGCAGCGAAGCTTCGCGATCCTGGAGACCGCGGTGTATGGCGGTCAGGCGGTGCCGCGCCCGTTTCTGGAGCGAATGCTGACGATGGCGCCGCGGATTGCGACGGGGCTGGGACTGACGGAGTCCTCGGGTTTCTGCACGTACACGCGGCGGACGCCCGATGCGGCGGAAGTGGAACAGGGACTGGGTTGGGCGATGCCGGCGTACCGGATGTCCGTGCGTGAGGCTATGGACGGAGCGGGCGCGGCGGGCCGCGAGGTTGCCGAGGGACAAGTGGGGCACATCTGCTTTCAGGGCGCGCAGACGTTTGTGGGGTACGTCAACGATGCGGAATCGACGGCCGCGGCGATCTCGCGCGAGGGCTGGCTGTACACGGGCGACCTGGGTTATCAGGACGAACACGGATTGCATTTTTCCGGGCGGGCCAAGTGGGTGTTGAAGCCGGCGGGACACCAGGTGTTTCCGGGCGACATTGAAAACCACTTCAGCGCGCTGGGCGACCGGGTGTCGAACATCGGCGTGGTGGGCCACGAGCACCGCCTGTGGAGCGAAGGGATTGTGGCATTCGTGGAACGGCAGCCGGGCGCGGAACTGACCGAAGGGGAACTGCGGAAGCATGCGCGGTCGCTGGCCGGATATATGCGGCCGCTGCATTACGTGATCCTGGAGCCCGGGACGATGCCTTTGAACCGGACGGCGAAAGTGGACGTGGTCCGCCTGCAGGAACTGGCGCGGGCGGAAGTGGGGAAGCTGCGCGAGCGGGGGCGGTGGGACGGAGAGTGAGGCGGAATCTGGCGGCTTAGCCCGCCCGGCGCCGCTTTCTTCTCACTAGCGCCTCGTGCAGCACGGATTTAATGTAGGTTTGGTACCGCAGGCCCTTTTCCTCGGCTTGTTTCCGCGCCATGTCCAGGTCCGCCTCCAGCATGCGGATGGTGATGTTCCTGGATGCGCGCCTGTCGCTGGTCAATCGTTGCGCTGGGCCGCGCCGTAGCGTCCCGGCATCGATTGCATTGACCAAGGCATTCTCCACTTTGTCGCGGTTTTCGTACCACCACTGCGCCTCTTGCGCTTCTGTCTCGAACTTTGGAACAGTGATCCGGCCGGTTTTATGCGCCATAGTCAGATTCCCCTTTCGGCGAGATATCGCCTTGTCAGCCTTTCAGCCGCGTCGAACGCGGTTATGGGGCGAATCGCATCCCCCCGGATCGTCCAGACCAGGACCGGCACCCGAAGCCGTTTCGTATGGCCGACCGCCGTGTATCTCTCCTCGCCGTCCACAGCGTCCACGCTCAAATCCATCGGATCGTTGGCGAAGACCTGCTCGACCTCCTCCGACGTGACCTCATGGCGGGCGATATGCGGGACGTTGGCTTGATCCCAATCGAAGGCCAGCTCGTCCGCCACCGAGACCAGTATACATACGTCGTATGTATACTGCATCAGGACCGGCGCAATAGCGCTTTCCCGCCGCTTGTGTCCGGACCCGCAAGCCTGATATGCAAGAGAGATGAAGTTCTGCAAGCTTCTCTGTCTCGCGGTGAGCGCTCTGCTGGCTGCCGCCGCGGGCGCGGCCGATGCGCGGCTGGTACGTCTCAACGTGATTGCAACGGATTCGCATGGTCAGCCGGTCGCAGACCTGACCAGCTCCGACTTTCAGGTGGCGGATGGCGGGAAAGCGCAGGAAATCGCGTTTTTCCGGCTGACTCCGGTGAAGGCGCAATTGGTGGCGCCGGCAGGCGCGGGGGAATTTTCCAATCGCAGCGGCGGCGCCTATCCGCACGCCACCCTCATTCTGTTCGATCTGCTGAATTCGCAGATGACGGATCGCGGATTTTCGTCGGCGGAAATCGCCCGCGATCTGCAGGGCATGGAAACCGGCGACAACCTTTATTTCTATCTGATGACCAAAGACGCCAAACTGTTTCCGGTGCGCGGGTTGCCGGACGGGCCGGCCGATCTGAAAGCGGAGGCCACGCCGTGGACCAAGAAAGTCAAGCCGCTGCTGGATGAGGCGCTGAAAAAGGTGAATGCTCTGCGGCCGGGCGACCGCGTGATCGACACGCAGGTAAAGCAGACCTATGCCCTGCTCAATAACGTGGTGGCGACCATGGCGTTGATGCCGGGGCGGAATAGCGTGATCTGGATTTCGCACGGCGTGCCCCTTTCCGTGCGGCTGGCGGCGGGCGCCGACGAGATCAAGTACACGCCCTTGCTCAAGCAACTGGCGGTGAACTGCGAGCGCTCGCGCACCACCATGTTCACGGTCGATCCGACGGGCGGGACGCCGACTTCCGATGCCGCATTGTCCGCGACGGATACGCTGCAACAGGTAGCCAACCTCAGCGGAGGCCTGGCGTATCGCGGCGACGACGTGGCTACCGCGACGCGCGTGGCGATGGCGGAGGTGCGCGCCAACTACCGCATCGAGTATGCGCCCGCGGGCGATAGCTGGGACGGCAAACTGCACAAACTCCGCGTGACCTGCGGGCGCAAGGGCGTCAACCTGCAGGTGAAGCAGTCGTACTATGCCGATGCGCCGGCCGAAGGGGAGTTGGACAAGGCCGCCCTGCAAACCGCCGTCACCACGCCGTTTGACGACCCCGACATCGGCCTGGGGATCACGATCGCGCCGGGCAAAGCGGCGCAATCGCTGCGCTTCCATATTCTGGTGGACCCGGGCGACGTGCTGCTGACGCGCCAGGGAGACCGCTACACGGCGCAGATGGACATCGCGTTTGTGCAGTACACCGCGCAGGGTCCGAAGTCGGTGTCGCCACCCATGGTGGCGAGTGTGAGCCTGACGCAGGCGCAATATGAGACCGCGCAGAAGAGCGGAATTCCGGTGGACGAAGAACTGGCGGTAGGCGCGGATATCCGCAAGGTGCGGGCCATTGTGTACGACCGCGGCACGGATTTGTCGGGCTCGCTGACGTTCCCGGTGGGTCAGTAGCACGTCCCAGTGACGTGAGCTATTATGTCTCGGGAAGGAAACCCTCACTCTATGTACAAGAAGATTCTCTACGTAGGCTTAGCTCTGCTGGCGCTCGCCTTCGTCGCCATGGCGGCGGATGCGACCGGTAAGTGGACCATGGAACAGCCAGGCCGCGGCGGTGCGCCCCGCGTGACGACGTTCGATTTGAAGGTGGACGGAACGAAACTGACCGGAAAGGTAACGGTTCCGGGCTTCGGACGCGGTGGCGACACGCCTCCTCCGCCCACGGTGATTGATATCACCAACGGCAAAGTGAATGGCGACAAGATCTCATTCGAAGTGACGCGCGACTTCAACGGCATGTCGTTTACCACTAAGTACGAGTTCACCGTGAAAGACACCGAAATGACAGGCAAGATGACGTCGCCCGGCCGGGGCGGCGGGGACCCCATGACCACCGACGTGACGGCCAAGCGCTCCACCACGTAGTTTTGACGCGCCGGCGGCAGGTCCGCCGGCGCTACTTCTCCAGTTGCCAATTACGGTCGAAGGCCCCTTCGGCCACGGTCTTCCCATCCGTAATATCGATCACGGCCCAATCTCCGGCGCGCGGGTATAGCAGCGCATTGGTGCCGCGAAAATCGGCTTCGTGAAAGGTGTGGCCGCTGTTGATGGCCAGGTAGCGCCGCGGATTATCGGGGTTCGGGTAGACCATGGCCAGCAGGTGGGTGGCGGCATCGAAACGGCGGCTGCCGACCACGATGGCGTCGTTGTCCCAGCGGATGGGCGCCCATTCGAGCACGCGCGCGATCAGCGGATTGCTGGCGGGGGTTCCGAAGGCGACCACGTTGAAGCCGGTCTGATCCGCGGCGGTGAGATCGCGATCGGTTTTGATGCGGATGTCGCCGCGCATCCAGTGGGCGAATTCCTCAGCGAAGCGGTCGAGTTGGCCGAGCGCGAATGCGTCGGCCGGGGACGCGCCGGCTGACGCCGGTTTGACGCACACGAAGCCGTCCAGGAAGGCGTCGTCGATGGGTCCCTGCAGGGCGTGCTGTTTGCTGAGCGCGGGCAGCGGACCGGCGGCGCGCCAGCTATTTTTCACGCGTTCGAAGGTGGCGGAGACCTTGGCGGGAAAGGTCTGGCCATCGATGCGGAAGCTCTTGACGCTGCCGCCGCCGTGCAGGGTGAGGCGCGCGACGTTACGGGTGGCGGCCTCGGTTATGTGCTCGGCGAGGTGGACGTCCACCTGCGCGCGCTGGTACTGGCGCTCCAACTGGTCGATGGTCACGCGGAAGCAGCGGTTGTAGCGCTCCGTGTAGGTGACGAAGCGGTAGGCGGAAGGCTCCAGAATGCCGTGCGACTGCTGACTCAGCAGGAACGCGTCGGACTTTTTCTTGGCCTCGGGCTCGAACTTGTGCTGGGTTTTCGGCCCCACCAGAAACAGGGCCTGCAGGGCTTCGGTGAGGTAGCTGTAGCCGTCCTTGTGGAACGCGTATCCTTCGTGCTCGAGTTCCTCGCGGATAGCGACGGAGGCGCGCAATTGCGGATCGTCCTCGCCGCCGTAGCCGACGGTGGGGACGGCGGTCGCGTTAGCGGCATAATCGAGCGCGTCATAAATGGTGACGTAGGGCGGAGGGTTCGCCACTTTGGCATAGACCTGCGTATCGACGAACCCAGCCCCGGCTTCCATGGCGGCCCACTGGTCGGGGAAGTGCAGCCCGAGATGCCAGGCGCCGGCGCCGCCCATGGAGAAACCGCGCAGCACGATGCGTTCCGGGTCGATGCGGTAGCGCGTGCGGACGCTGTCGATGGCTTCGAAGACGTCGGTCTCGCCGGCCCAGCGGTAGGCGTTGTTGCCGCGGCCCCAGACATCGAGCTGCAGGAACGGATGATTGGCCGGCTGGGGGCGCGCGCGGCCGTGGGAGTAGAGAAAACTGACTTCGTTCTGGGTATCACCGCGTCCGTGCAGAACGACTTCCAGCCACGCGGGGGACGCCCCGGTGTACCCGGGCGGGACGGTGATGGCGTACGGCTGCACGCTGCCATCCACGCGCGAACGGTAGGCGCGGCATACGCTGCCAGTCTGATGGACCCAGGGAGGCTCGCCGGTGGCCGCCAGGCGCGCGCGTTCCAGGCCGCTGTCGAGCACGGCGAGGGTCTGGGCGGCGTAGGCTTCGGCATAGAATTCATCGAAGCGGACAATCCAGCGGGCGGCTTTGAGATATACCTCGGCGTCCACCAGCACCTCGTCGCTGACGCGCGGCCGGAGTTGGTCGATGGCCGATTGCAGTTCGGCGGTCTTGTCGGCGATGAGGCGTCGCTGCTCCGGAGTGGGTGGAAAGCGCGTCTGCGCGGCGAGCGTGAGGGCCAGGAAAGCCACGGCGAATCGCATGGGACTATCATGGCACGGGGATGGCACGGGAAACCGCTCCTGACCTGCCGGCGCTACACTACCGTATATATGCGCATTGGTTCCACCGCACTCTTATTTGTTGCTCTAGGTGTCCGCGCTTTCGCCGACAACGGCGCGGAGCCTCCTAAGTTCCGGCTGCCCGACACGGCTAGCCCGGTCCGCTACACCATTGACCTCACCATCCTGCCCGGCGAGCCGACGTTTCACGGCGCCGCCGATATCGAACTCACGCTGCAGCAGACCACGCCGGTGCTGTGGTTGAGCGGCATGGGGCTGTCGGTGGAATCGGCCACGCTGCGCATCGCGGGGTCGAGCCGCACGGCCAAGGTGCTGCCGGGAGGCGAGAACTTCGTGGGCTTCGCCTTCGATCCGCCCGCGCCCCCAGGCGCCGGCACGCTGCACGTGGTCTATTCCGGAAAGGTACAGAATTCCAGCAGCGCCGGCATCTTCCAGATGCGCGACGGGCAGAATCCGGCGTGGTACGTGTACACGCAGTTCGAACCCACCGACGCGCGCCGCGCCTTTCCGTGTTTCGACGAGCCGCGCTTCAAGACGCCGTGGCAACTGACGCTGCACGTCAAACAGGAGCACCTGGCGGCGTCCAATACGCCGGTGGTCTCGGACACGCCCGAAGCCGGCGGCATGAAGCGGGTGCGCTTCGCGACGACGCGTCCGCTGCCCAGTTACCTGGTGGCATTCGCGGTGGGCCCCTTCGACGTCGTTGACCTGGGCAAGGGCGGACGCAAGGGAATTCCGCTGCGCATCGTGCTCCCGCAGGGTCGCGGCGACGAAGCCGGTTTCGCACGCACCGCCATTCCCCAACTGCTGAAGCTGCTGGAGAATTATTTCGACACCCCTTACCCTTACGACAAGCTCGACAGCGTCATCATGCCCATCAGCGATTTCGCCATGGAGAACGTCGGCCTGATTACGTACGGCCATACCACCTTACTGGCGAAACCAGCGGCCGCCACCAACGCGTTCGAGCGGGGGTGCGCGACGGTGGCGGCGCACGAAATGGCGCACCAGTGGTTCGGCGACCTGGTGACTACGACCTGGTGGGACGACGTGTGGCTCAACGAATCGTTCGCCACGTGGATGGAGAATAAGATCACCGACCAGTGGAAGCCGGAGTGGAAGATGCCCGTGAGCGTGGTGCAGTCGACCCTGGGGGTGATGGGGCTGGACAGCCTGGCCACCACGCGGCGCATCCGCCAGCCCATTGAGAACGACAGCGACATCGCCAACGCCTTCGACCCGATCTCTTATGAAAAAGGCGCGGCGGTGATCGGCATGTTCGAGAGCTGGCTCGGCGAGAAGACCTTTCAGAACGGCGTGCGGCTGTATATGAAGCAGTTCGCCGACCGCGCCGCCACCACTGCCGACTTTCTGGCGGCCATCGGCGCGGCGGCGGGGCGCGACGTCGCGCGGCCGTTCGACACCTTCCTCGACCAGCCCGGCGTCCCGCTGGTGACGGCCGAATTGCGCTGCGACGGCGGCACGCCGCGGCTGGCGGTATCGCAGCGGCGGTCGCTGCCCATCGGGTCGCGCGGCGACACCAAGCAGACCTGGATGGCGCCCATCTGCGTGAAGTATCCGGCCCCGGGCGGCGAGGCGCGGGAGTGCCAGGTGGTGAGCGACCCGTCGGCGGAACTGAAGCTGACCAAGGCTTCCAGTTGTCCCGCCTGGGTGCTGGCCAATGCCGGCGAGACCGGCTACTACCGGGTGTTGTATCGCGGCGGCATGTTGGACAAACTGCTGGCCGACAACGGCAGGCGCCTGAGCCTGGCGGAGCGCGTCGGCGTGCTGGGCGACGTGAGCGCGCTGGTGACTGCGGGGGAGATTCCGCCCGGCGATGCCCTGGCCCTGGTGGAACCGTTCAGCAAAGATCCCGATTGGCGGGTGGTGTCGCAGACCATCGGCATCGCGGGGATTCTGCGCTCGTCCATCGTGCCAGATGAGCTGCTCCCCAACGCCGCGCGTTTCCTCCGCAAGGTGTATGGCGAACGCGCCCATCAGCTCGGCTGGATGGCCAAACCTGGCGACAGCGACGATACCAAGGCGCTGCGCCGCCAGTTGGTGGGGCTGGTGGCCGCGGCCGGCGACGATGAGGAATTGATCCAGCAGGCCAAAGCGCTGGCGATGCAGTGGATGGACGATCACAACTCGGTGGATGCGAACATCGCGGGCACGGTGGTGGGCATCGCCGCCGGCAAGGGCGACCAGGCGCTGTTCGACCGGATGCGCGCGGAATTGCGCCAGACGCAGGACCGGCGGCAGCGCGCCATCCTGATCGGCGGCCTGGCCGGCTTCCGCGCGCCGACCCTGGTCAACCAGCGGCTGGCGCTGATGTTGACCGGCGAACTCGATGCGCGCGAGGGAGGCGGCGCATTTCCGGGATCGACGGGGCCGGAGTCGCGGCGGCTGCCTTTCGAGTTCGTGAAGCAGAACCTGGACGCTCTGTTGAAGAAGCTGCCGCGCGAAGTGGGCAGCGATTATGCCGCCTACCTGCCGAACGTGGGATCGGGTTTCTGCACGGCCGCCGACCGCGCGGACCTGGCGGAGTTTTTCCAGCCCAAGGTGGAGCAGTATTCCGGAGGCCCGCGCATTCTGGCGCAGACCCTGGAACGCATCGATCTCTGCATCGCGCGGCGGCAGGCGCTGCAGCCGGGCCTGGCGGCATTCCTGAAGAAGTACTGAGCGGCCGCCGCCGGACGCTATAATTTCGATTTGATACCGAAAACTGCATTTCTGTTTCCCGGACAGGGTTCCCAGGCGGCCGGCATGGGCAAGGCTCTGGCCGAGACGTTTCCGGCAGCTCGCCGGATTTTCGATGAGGCCGACGCCGCTCTCGGCTTTCCCCTCTCGCACCTCTGCTTCGAGGGTCCCGACGACCGGCTCAAGCTGACGGAGAACACGCAGCCGGCGCTGCTGACGGTTTCCACGGCGGCGTGGGCTGTCTTGCAGGAGGCCGGGTGGGCGCCAGATTATGTGGCGGGCCACAGCCTGGGAGAATACTCGGCGCTGGTGGCGGCCGGAAGTCTGCGGTTCGCCGATGCGGTCCGCCTGGTGAGGCAGCGGGGACGGTATATGCAGGAAGCCGTCCCGCCCGGTGTGGGCGCCATGGCGGCGCTGCTCAAGCTGCCGGAGGGGAAACTGGACGGCGTCCTGGAAGAAGCGGCGCAGGGCCAGGTGGTGAGCGCGGCGAACCTGAACTCGCCCGACCAGGTGGTGATTGCGGGCAATGCCGATGCGGTGAAACGCGCGGCCGATCTGGCCAAAGCGGCGGGCGCGCGGCGCGCGGTGCTGCTTCCGGTGAGCGCGCCGTTCCATTGCGCGCTGATGAAGCCGGCGCAGGAACGGCTGCGGGCCGATTTGCACGCGACGGAGTTTCGCGATCTGGCGATTCCCCTGGTGAATAACTGGCAAGCTCGCGAGATCCGCAGCGGGGCGGACGCGCGCGAGGGATTGTACCAGCAGGTTCCCAACCCGGTGCGCTGGCTGGAGTCCATCCGGCATCTGGCGGGGCAAGGTGTGACGCGGTTCGTGGAGGTGGGTGCGGGCAGTGTGCTGACCGGGTTGCTGCGGAACATCGACGCGGGGCTGGCGGGAGCGGCGTTCGGCGAGCCGGCCGATCTGGGGAAGCTGCCGTAGTAAGGGACCGCGCTACGGATCGGGAGATGACCAAAAGATAGAAAGGCGCCGGCGGCGGTGGGTATGGGCCTCTTAACAATTGCCGCGAAACCTGTTAGTCTTTTGGCCGGGGAGTGAGTCAGTGAGCCAACTGGAAGGCAGGTTGCGGTGTCCGGCCTGCGGCGGCGTGGATGTGCGCCCGTCGCAGCCCAAGGGCTTCCTGGATTCCATCCTGCACAGCTTCCACAGGCGGCCATTCCGGTGCCGGGGATGCTCCCACCGGTTCTATCGGCATGTGGGCGAGTCGGAGCCGGAAGAACCGCCGAGCGGTCGGGAGACAGACTAACCACGTCAGACGCGGCGGACCGAAATCCCGGCTTCCTGGAAGAGGACTTCCACCATCCCAAAGTGATCGTTATAGTACTCGCTGGAATACTGCGCCATGCGCTCGGCGGAAATGACGGCGGCGACGATTCCAGCCTGAACGATGGAACGCGCGCAGTCCATGCACGGCATGATTTCCACATATATGGTGCAATTCTCGGTGGCGGTGCCGGCGCGTGCGGCGTTGCAGATGGCGTTGCGTTCGGCATGTTCGATCCAGAGGTATTTGGCGGGCCGCACCAGCCGTTCGGGCACATCGTCGCGGATGCCGCGGGGAAAGGAATTGTAGCCGGTGGAGCGGATTTCGTGGTTGGGTCCCACGATAACGCAGCCGATCTGCGTATTGGGATCCTTACTGCGGCAGGCCACCGCTTTGCAGATATCCAGATAATATTGGTCCCAGCCGGGGATGGGTCTCATAGGTTTTCCACAACTTTACCAGACTCCGAGGGCCGGATTCGGAAGAATTCTGTAATTTCCGGTGACAGATGGTTGCATTTCTTCTTGCATTCAGGCAAGCTGATAGGTTTTCCTCTATTTCCCAATGCTAGAGCGCGTGTTATATCACGATCACTGCTTCGACGGGGCGGCTTCGGCCGCTTTCTTCAGCCGCTTTATCGCGGGGGCGGTTCACCCGGATGCGGAATTCCGTTACACCGGAATGGCTCATAAAGCGTCCCAGTTGTTCGACGCCAGCCTGTTCGACGGCGACGAAAATGCCATTGTCGATTTCAAATATTCCAGCGATCCGCGGCTCACCTGGTGGTTCGACCATCATCAAAGCGCCTTCCTCAGCGCGGAGGACGCCGCGCACTTCCGGCGGGATACCAGCGGGCGCAAGCTCTACGACCCAAGTTACAAGTCGTGCACGTCATTCATCGCCAAGGTGGCCTGCGACCACTGGGGTTTCCGCGCGCCGGACCTGGACGATCTGCTGCAGTGGAGCCTGATCATCGACGGTGCGCAATATGCGGATGCCCGCACGGCGGTGGAGTTGGGGGCGCCGGCGATGAAGTTGACGCTGGTAATCGAAGCGGCCAAGACTTCCGACATCGTGCAAAAAATCATCGGCTGGATGCAGCGGCGGCAACTGGATGAGATCGTCGCCGAGCCGGCGGTGCAGGCGCTCTATGAGCCGCTGTACCGGCGGCACGTGGATTCCATCGATCTGATCCGCCGGGAGGCGCGCCTGGAAGACGGGGTAGTGTTCTTCGACCTGGCGGGCCACGACATGGAAGGCTACAACAAGTTCATTCCGTACTACCTGTTTCCCCAGTCGCTCTACACGGTGTCGGTAAGCCCGTCGAGTTTTCGTACGAAAATTTCGGTGGGCTCGAACCCCTGGGCGCCGGCGGAGCCGCAGCACAACCTGGCGAGCATTTGCGAACGGTACGGAGGCGGCGGCCACGCGCGGGTGGGGGCGATCAGCTTGAGCCCCGGCGAACTGGATCGGGCACGGGAAATCGCAGCGGAGATTGTCGCGGAACTGCGGACGTAGTCGCCAATCCGCGTCATTTCAGGTGCAGCAGGCCGACGGCCTGTTCGCGCTGGCAGGCGCGGCCGGCGCGGACGCGGGGTCCGGAACGTAACACAGGCGCATGCTCTTGCCGATGGGACGCCAGGAATAGGGCGCCAGCCAGGCGTATCGCTCCGGGAACAACACCAGGTTGCGCATGCTCACGGCGACCCAGCCGGATACGATCACATGGACATGGACGCGAGGGGACATAAGGTCGCTGTCTGTACCGATACCGCATCTGGCGCCGGCCGCCGCAACCGCAACAGCCATGCGCGCGCGAGGGAAGCCGATGCTACAGTTAAGGATGCCGTGGGAGCGGCTCAGGCGAAGGATCCTGCGTAAATCAAGTGCGCCGGGTGCCGCACGAGCGCCCGCTGGCGAACCCGTCATCCATGCAGTACGATCTGGCCGTCATTGTCCCGACACTGAATGAAGAGGCGAATGTCCAGCCCCTGATTGCGATGCTGGAGCGGGCGCTCGTGACCATCCGCTGGGAAGTCATCTTCGTGGACGACGATTCCTCCGACGGCACTGCCGATACGGTGTGGAGCGAGGCTGCAGCGCGTCCCAATGTCCGCTGTCTCCGCCGCGTCGGACGGCGAGGCTTGGCGGGGGCCTGCATCGAAGGGATGCTGGCGTCCGGGGCTCCCTTCCTGGCGGTGATGGATGGCGACCTGCAGCATGATGAAACGCTGCTGCCGCGGATGCTCGAACTGCTCCAGACGGACGATCTGGATATTGTGATCGCCAGTCGCTTTGCTTCAGGCAGCCGGATGGTGGACTTTTCCAGCAGGCGCGAGCGCATGAGCCGCGCCGGCAACTGGATTTCGCGCCAGGTCTGCCGGACGGCGCTTTCCGACCCGCTGAGCGGCTTTTTCATGCTGCGCCGCCGGGTTTTCAACGAAGTAGTGTATTCGCTCTCCGGCCTCGGGTTCAAGATCCTGGTGGATATCTTTGCGAGCGCGCGTCGTCCGCTGCGCTTCGCGGAAGTCCTCCTGGTGTTTCGCGTCCGGCAACATGGCGACAGCAAACTGGACAGCGGAGTGATTGCCGAGTTTGGCCTGCTGCTGTGCGATAAGACGCTAGGGCGGTGGGTGCCGACGCGCTTCCTGGCGTTCCTGCTGGTGGGCGTGGTGGGGATCTTCATTCACATGGCGGTGCTGGGCGTCGGTTCGTGGGCGGCGCGGCTGCCGTTTCTCACCAGCCAGATTCTGGCCACGGTGGCGGCGATATTCGGGAATTACTGCCTGAATAACGTGTTTACGTACCGCGACCGCCGGCGCAAAGGGACAGCCTTCTGGCTCGGGCTGGTGGCCTTTTATGCCGCCTGTGCCTTTGGCGCGCTGATCAACTATCAACTGGCGAAAGTGTTGTTCGGAACCGGCATTCCGTGGCCGCTGGCCGGCGCGGCCGGAGCGTTTGTGGGCGGCATCTGGAACTACAATATGACGTCGTTTTTCATCTGGGCCAGTCCACGGCCGAAACAGCCCGCGTGAGCCGGCCGAAGGAGCTTTTGCGGGCCCATTGGCGCTTCGTTTATGATATGGTGTGCCAATGATTATGAGGTTTGCCGTCCTTTTGGTACTGGCATCGTCTTCCGGCTGGGGTGCGGCTGCGCAATCCGTCCGAACGACCGGTTCAATTGGCGTTAGCATTTCCCCATTGGGTTACAATGCCGGCCGCCAACCGATGCGTTGGGAAGGCCGAATCCACAATTTCGGTAACGACCTTCCCAATGTCGTGGCACTGGTACGGGCGGGCTATTTCGCAGTCAGCGGCAATAACGCCAACTTAGCTTTTTTCGGAACCGAGGGTTTCGGGGGCGGCGATGCCCCCACGGACCAAGGCGTTCTGCGTGGATGCTGCCTGGGAGTGACAGGTACGAATGGGGACCTGTTGTGGCGGATTCAGAGAGACGTTACCGGCGTCAACTGCGGCGGCAGCGCCTGTTACACCTTGGAAATCTGCTACACGCTAGGCGGGTATTGTGGATTTTCGACCATACCGGTTACCATCAATGGTACTTGGGTATCGGGGGTATCGTTCCAGTTGCTGGCCGGGGCGGACCTGGCATTTCTCCGATGGTTCCCCACGGTCGTCTCTTCGGGAGTGGTGGGGAATCAGTTGATCACTCCGATTGCCGTCGCGCCTCCAGCCAACCCGTCGTCTCTGCTCGGCGATTGGGAGTTTGAGGGTAATTTACAGGATTCCAGCGGGCATAGCCAGGCCTGGGGAGTGATGTCCGGGAAAGTCCAGTACGACCCGACTCCGATCTATCCTCCTATGTGCCTCGCGGGCAAACAGCAAACCGTGCGCGCCGGGTTTCCGGCCACTCTCGATGGCACGGGATCGCAAGCGCTCGACGGAGGAACGGCTCTGACGTACCAGTGGCAACTGGCCACCGAGCCGGGAGCGGCCAGGCCGCACACCGACAACGTGGGGAGTCCGGGCACAGTTCTGTGGGCGGGGGACAATTCCGTAGCGCAACCTGCCGTCACGCTCACGCAAGCCGGTTCTTACGACTTCCAACTTACGGTGACCGATGGCAGCGGCCAGTCGAGTTCCTGCGTGGTGAACGACGGCGCGGTTGCCACCGACGCGAACGGCGTAGTAGTGTACCCGTCGGGGCCGCTATATTCCGCGGCGGCGCAATTCGTCGGGCCGCTGATCCAGTTTGGCAGGAATCCGTGGCCCTGGTACGACACCAGTCATAAGCTGGCGGCCGATACGAATATGGCAGCGCTGGGGCCTCCCGCAGGAAATGGACAGCTGGTAACTACACTCAGTTCCGGTTTGGGTATCGCGGACACGGTTCTCAACGTGAATAGTAACTCTTGGAACTCTGGGAACACCGGGGCGGCCGTGGTGATCGGGTCGGAGCAGATTCTGCTCGGCGCTAATATCGGCTCCACGCAAATCGCCATCTGGACCCGCGGATACCGGGGAAGCGCGGCTGCTGTGGCGCCTGCGGGAACGACCGTCAACGCTTTCTATTATTGGGACTGGTACGACTGGAATCAGGGCCCGGGCAGCGGCGGTTGCACGGTCGCATTCAACAGCACCGCCGTAACCTGCACAGGCGCCCAGTTTATGTCCGGAGGTTCTCAATACGGAATTTGCAACTCGGACGGCACAAGCAACGGCAACTACATCGTGATCTGGCACCCCACCGACACGGCCAAGACTGGACGGATTATGTACCAGGTCGCGTCCTGCGCCAGCGACCAGCAAGCTACGCTACCGCTCCCGTGGGCCGACTCCGGCAACGGCAGCGGCGGAGGAATTGACGGGGCTCATCCAATTCCAGCGGGGAGCTCGCTGCAATACTCGATTGCTACGCCCTTCGAGGCATATTGGTTCGATTACCAGGGCGACCCCCGCTCTCTGAACTACTATGACAATGCCCTGGCCTATTATCTTCTTTACCTGCGGAGCGGAATCGATATCTACCTAACAGCGGCTCGACAAGTCGCGGACACGTTCTACTATGGCCCGTTCGTCGACCAGGGCTACGCAATCATGTACTACGCCGGCGGTCCGGGGGGGCCTCAGCCTCGTGCGCAATCGCAACTCGGTTTGTGGTTGCGCAATAACGACAGCCCGCAAGTAGACATGACCACCGGGTTGGAGCGGGTGGTTTCCTTCAATCTGTTCCTGACTAGCGTTTTCCAGCCGTTCTCCGGCGGCGGGGTTACCCTCGGCGATGACCGGGAACTTGGGTACGCACTGGCTGACGTCGCCTACGATTTGGCTTTGGATAAGAGCACCACGACTTGGAATCTTTCGCGGATAATACCGGGCCTAACTGCAGCAACCTATCCGCAAGCAGCCCTCGCTGCCCTGCAGGGACTGGTTAGCCCCAACGGCGCCTGGAATATTTGGTACACCGCGCAACTCCCCAGCGGCCTGTGGCCGATCAACGCCAATACGGGCGGCCAAAACGGCTACGGCAGTTGCACCAATTGCAGCGTTTACGGCGGCGGGACTTCCAGTGTAGCGCTGACTAATGGATCTGCCAACGTCGTATTCACTGGGGTTTCGCTTCCCCTCACGCCCGGCACGTACGGGCAAAATACCAATCCGGTCCTGGCTCCAACGGGTGGTCCACGGCCGAATCCGTACGGCATCGGGGATAATCCGAGCGGGAACATCTGGTTCTGGCATACCTCTCCGGGTGCGTTTCCAAACCCCGGCCAAGGCGATTTAACGGGGTATGTGATCGCCTCGTGCGCCGATGCCACGCATTGCACGCTCACTACCCCGTATCAGGGCGCGACGTGCAGTGCGTGCGGGTACCAGATCCCGAGCAACAGCAACGGCAATCAGTTCTCGGGCTGGGGGGCGCTCGGCTATATGATGGGAATCGCCGGGCGGGCCATGCACTACGCTGCCGACGCCCTGTCCGCCAGCGATCCCACGAATTCCGCGTATGCGCGGACCCTGGCCCTGGCCGCTAACAATTGGCTGTTGACGCACGCATATCGCACGGATACCAACGGCATCAACCTCGGCGTCGACTTCGCCGATTGCGGGTCGCCGGTTGCCCAGGCGAATCTCCAATGCAGCCAGGTGACTTCGATTTCGAATTCTCTGGGATTTTCCGCGGAGGGCCCGCTGCCGTGGTTTTCCACCTATGCTTACAATGGCGATCCCGCTACCAAAGCCGCGGCGGATGCACTCTATAACCAGATGTGGGCCAAGCCGGGAACCTGTCCGGCCGGATCGACGGTATGCAATTCGTCGGTGACCGCCGCTACGAATTACATGACCCAGTTCGACCCGAACGTGGACGGCTTCATGCTCGCCGGGATTCCGCCGGCGCCCAAGTGGCTAGGTCAGTATTTCGGGTTTGGGGACTACTCTTCGTGGCCGGCCGTGCGTCTGGGCGCCGGGCAGCAGGAAACTAGCCAGGCAGCTTATATCGGATTCAATCTGAAAACAGCGCCGGGCTCGACGAAGGTCCGTGTGAAGGTGACACTGCCGAGCGGCGACGTCCGGGAACGGGAGTGCAGTTCGGCGCCCTGCGCGATCGGCGTCGATCCGCGGCAGGGATCGTATCATCTCGAGTTGACCTACCTGTCCGGCGACGGTAAGGTTTTGGCGACGGAGTCGTCCCAGCGAACCGCGGGGTTCTGAGAAGTCAAACGCGGTTCTGCATTCGCGCCCACTCGATCATCGCGTGCCGCGGCGCAATTAGGACGCCGTCCAGGGGTTTCCACTGGCCCGCCCGGTACAGGGCAACGCGCCGCTTGTCGCCCACCAGATAGCCGTTGCCCTCATCCGACGGTCCGAGGGTAGTGTATGCCGCGCCCAGTTTCATCAATTCGCGGTTGATCTCCATCATCCATTTCAGGTGAGGACTGGCCTCGCCCAGATTGGGTGAGTGCAGCCATCCCTGGCCCATGAAGCCGCGGACGTGGGGATTCAACTCAAGCATGTGGGCGATGCGGACCATGGAGCGGCGCTGTTCTTTCTCCAGGAACACCACGGAGAACTCCTTGCGAGGGGCATTGTGCGGAACGTAGTAGGGTGCCCGTCCGCCCATATGGACGAAGACGTGCCAGGCCACGGACATAACCTCGCGCCGCGGTACGCGGAGAAACCAACTGCGCGGGAATCCGCTTTCCTCCACGTGCAGCTGCCCGGTTGGAAACCGTTGCAGACAGACCTCCCGGCAGAGCATGGCCAGCGCGTAGCTACCCGGCGCTAGACAGTCCAGCGAATTGCGGTCGGGTTCGGCGATAAAACGGAACTCATCGTAAAGGAAATGTTGGACGTCCTGGGGGACCGGCAGTGCCGCCACGCGGTCGAGCGACCAGCCGAGAATCCTGGTGAGCAACAGGTAGCGGGCCACCTGCAGAGATGCGTCGGAAACTCCTTCCGCCTCGACGGCTTTAGTCAAAGCCAGCCACGCCGGCGGCAGGGGGCCGCTATGCTTCACCTGCTCCACCAGGCCGGCGGGGTTGCCCGCTACGCGAGCCACCGCGCGCAACAGGTCGGAATCGAGCGCAACCTGGCAGCGTTCGCGCGTCTGCTCCGCCATACCGGCGATTGGAAGATCAGTCATGGATCGCCGCCAACCGGAGAAATTCCGGAAACGCGATCTGCGCATCGGCTACCGCCAACCGGTACTGCCCATCGCGCACGGCGACGAATCCGAACTGAGGATAGACGCCGGCCGCCAACTGGTTCTTCGGCGTGGGAAGGAACTCGCCGGAGACTTCGACGCATCTCCGGCGGCGTGCTTCGTCCAGCGCCAGCACGGCCTGTTCCACGCCGCGTCCCAGGATGCGGCAGCTCATGAGCCGGCTCTCGATGTTGAGACTCCCTCCGGCTCGACCGCCACCAGGAGGCCGGTGAGTCCGAAATCGCCGAAGCGGCCCGCAAGCCTCTCGCTGCGGCTGAAGACATCGGCGCGGTTCATCCGGGTGCGCACCTCGGCTTCGGTGACGCGGCGGGTCGTTATATTGAACTGATTGGTCTTGTTGAATAGTTGCACAATGCGCGGCGGGTTGGATTCGTGGAACTGCTGAACAAGGAGCGTCATCTGCAGCCCGCGCAGGTCACCATGGTCGCCTGCCGTTCATTATAGCTATGTGGCCCAGGTCCAAAAGCTGTGCCCGTCATGCCGCCGATGAAGAGAGCTTCCACGCCGCCGCGACGTGAAAACCGTTCGGCGCCTTTGCGGCGATCAGTTGCTCTTCCGCCAGTTTCCGGTGGGGTGGAAGCTGGCTCCACAGCGGTCCGAAAAAGGCGTAAGACCTGGTGGAAATCAGCTCATAATCCGGCATGCAGGCCTTTGTGGCGGAGATGGAGACCCCCTGTCCGTCGCCATGGTCGGCATGCAAATCCGTGATGGCAAATAACTCCGCTACCTTCAGCGGCTGCGAGATGACGCCTTTGGCCAGCAACGCCCGATTCGTCTTGGAGATGTGATCCTGGTCCTGCGTTCCCGTAATTTCCCGGAAAAGCCTTCCTGCAATTCTGGAAGGAGTGAAGCGGTACACCCACTCCGGGAACAGGCGCCTGGATTGCTCCGCCATCCGGCGACACAACTCCGGATCCTTCAGATAGTCGCCGTTGGGATCCTGCAAATGCAAGAATACGCCGTTCTCCTCTTGTAACTGGCGAACGGTGTGAAAAAATGCGGGCAGGTCGAGCACGTGGTGCAGCACCGAGCAGGTGAGGATCAACTCGTAGCGGCCGTTCCCCGTCATGGAATCTGCCTCGCCGAGCGTGCAGGTTACCGGTACCTCCCAATGGGAGGACCGTTCCTCCGCGCGGCGGAGCATGGAGGGCGACGTATCGAGCAGAGTCACGGACTGGATGCGCTTGGCAAGAGCGGTCTTGAGGAGGCAGTCCGTGGCAAGACCCGTGCCGCAGCCGATATCGAGAACTTTCAGCTTCGCCGGCAATTGAGAATGGCCGTTCAGAATGTCATCGGCGAGCAGTTCCAATTGTGCCGGCAGACTGAGCCACATATCCCGGTGCCCTTGGTCATACACCTCAGATTCGAACTCATGAAATGTGACGTTTACCGCATTGTGGAACTCGTCCAGAGTCAGCGCACTGCCTCGGCGCTGCAAGATTTCCTGCACAATACCGCGCGCCGTTTCCGTGCCCGGAGGAGACATATCAACAGTTTACACCGGCATCGGGAGTCCGCTCCCGAATCACACGCCGGCGTTGCGGAGTTGCAATTCATCTTTTGCCGCGGACCAGGTTCCGGTTGCCAGGCCGGCCATCGTGGGCAAGTAGAAGAAGTACGCAAAATTCAGGAACGCAATCGCCACGACGAAGCCCACCATCCCCAGCAGCATACAAAAGACCGCGCCCTGGATGTCCTTAGCGTCTGGCCTGCGGCGCGCCAGCCGGAAGGTCTTGAACAAGAGGAGAAGCGTCGACAGGACGCCACCGGTAAAAAACAGGA
>Ga0181529_10001678_pt1 | contig 28052 bp, 28 predicted proteins | sample PEATcosm2014_Bin_36_FD_119763 | JGI IMG/M metagenome (GOLD analysis project Ga0181529, IMG submission 119763) | Peatland microbial communities from MTU Mesocosm Facility, Houghton, MI, USA - PEATcosm2014_Bin10_30_metaG | ecosystem: Environmental > Terrestrial > Soil > Wetlands > Peat | place... | reverse complement strand
GCCGGCCAGAAGACATCGACATCCTTTGCGTGGCGTTTCTCGAATGTTGCCCAGTCCTGGGAGTTCCAGGCATCGTCCAGCGTCTGCATGAGACGCATATTTTCTTCGACTGACATGGTTCTTCACCTATATTACGATCGTGAATTGCCATGGGGGCTCTTAATTGTTTTGTAACTTATATACGGTGAAATGGTATAGTACATCGTACAATGACCACGGACCAGAAAACGATCGCCCTGCTCCAGACCCTCGGGCTCTCCGCGTACGAGGCGAAGGCCTACGCTGCCCTGGCACGGATCGGGAGTACGACCCCGTTTGCTCTTGCCGAGGAGGCCGGGATCCCGCGCACCAAGATCTACGACACCATCAAGCGACTCGAACGCGAGCACTGGATCACGGTCGAGAAGGGGAGGCCCGGGAAGATCACGCCGGTCTGTCCCGGCGATGCGATCGGCAGCCGGAAGTCTGCCCTCCTTGCCGGGATCGACCAGATGGCCAACGAATTTACCATGACCTACGAGAAGCACACGGAGCCAAATCCCCCCAAGACCAGTATCGTGCGGGGTATCGGCAACATTGCAATAAAAACGGCTGATATGATGAGGCAGGCAAGGACAAGCCTCTACCTGTTTGGCACCCTGTACTACCCCGAGGAACTCGAACCGATCAAGCAACAGCTCGACGCTGCAAAACGAAGAGGCGTCATTCTCCGGATCTCGTCGAACAACCCGGTGCGGACAAAGGAGAAGATCCTTGACGTCCGCGAATCCTTTTCCCGGGTGACAAATGATATCCAGATAGCCCCGGAGCCGTTCATCCGGACCCTCACCATCGACGGCCGGGAGATACTGATGATGTTCCCGCTGCCAGAGGATGAGTCAGCGGACCGGTCAAACCTGGTCGCGCTCTGGATCGAGAACGATATAGTGACAAAAGCGATCAACAATGCCTTCAACATCATGTGGGCAAATCCGGAATGGACCGGGAATTCTGCATAGCGCACAGTGTCAGGGTTTTAACGCCGCAGATCCTGCAAAAAAGAGGGCACCGGTCGTGATGGCCGCTGCCCACCGGTTTTCCCCGGTGGTGTTACTGTCTCCCGAGGCCGATCATGTACCCATACCGCGAATAGACTTCTTTTACCAGTTCACCGGCCTTCGGGTTGGCCCAGTCGTGCATCCATTCAGAGACCAGTGATTCAACGGTGATCGGAACCACGCCGGCCTGGAGCATCCTTTCGATCCCGTACCGGTGGGCATCGGGCGTGGAATCGCCCCCTGCGTCCATCAGGCCGTAGACCTCGTATCCCTCCCTGATGCCGTGCAGGGCCGTATAGGCAAAACACATGCTCGTCCAGAGCCCGGAGACCACCAGCTTCTTACGGCCGGTCTTTTTGAATGCGTTCAAGGTCTTTTCGTCCTCGAAAGCATCGAAGCTGGGCACCGTGCGGGCGTACACTTCCTGGCCCGGGAAGAGGTTTGTTACTTCGGCAAGGAAGTTCCCGTTGCCCGCCGGGTTGATCGTCGAGAGCACGACAGGGATGTTTAAGATGCTTGCAGCCTTTGCAGCGCAGTATGCTGCATTCCGGATGATCGTCTTGTCTCCCGATGCCACGCCGGCATACATCGTGGGCTGGTAGTCCACGAGGACGAGTGCGCTGTTCTTGTCGCTCAACAACTCCAGTTTTCCGTCTTTTGGGTTTGGCATTCCTGATTCCCCCATGTTTAGTATACCAGTGAATCCCTCCCCAATACTAAATAGGTATTGACCACGGCAACGGAGACTTACCCGATCACCGCGGTATCGTTTCCGGTATCCCAGCCGATGACCCGCTCCGCATGCCCGAGCGTATCACCGGTTGCCCTGTCAATAAGGTCGAGCGTGATATGGACCGGGGGGCGCATGCCGCTCTCGTTCTCCCCGACATAGGTCCAGTATACCTTTGTCCCGTTTCCACTTGCGGACGTATTACCCAGTTCCCGGACCTTGTAGTCCGGGGCGCTCCAGCCAACGAAGTGCCCGTAATCGGTCTTCCAGACATACATGAGGGAGTCAGGGGGAAGGGCGCCGTTGATCTGCGGGGTGAGTCCGATACCCGGGGCTGACGACATGAGCACAGTATACCGCGTGATATCCGGCTGGATGGAAACCGTGACGGGGGTCCCCGTGATCGGGATATCGGTGCGGGCAGGCGCGATCGTGCTGCAGCCTGCCCCGAGAATGAAAAGGACGGCGAGGAGGAGTGCAGGGAAGGCGAAGAGAATCTTCATGCACTCATCGTCAGCGCCCCGGGATAAAATGTTTCAGGCGTCCTTCCCCTTCAGGACCAGCCAGTTCTTCTCCCCGGCTTTTTTAAACCGGAGCAGCACGTACTTCCCCGAAAAATGCCTGCCGTGCAGCACGACTTCTATCCGCTCATCCGTCCATTCGAGCGTCTCGTACGTACCCGCATCTGCGATTTTCACTTCTCCCGCGCCATACTGCCCTTCCGGGATCGTCCCCACGAAGTCCCCATAGGAAAGCGGGTGATCCTCGACCGCAATCGCGAGCCGCCGCTCGCCGGGGGTCTCCGGTAATCCTTTCGGGACCGCCCAGCTAACGAGCACACCGTCCCGCTCCAGCCGGAAGTCGAAGTGGTGGTGCTGCGAGAAATGCTCGTGGAGCACGAAGGTATCGCCCGTCATCGCCGTCGCTCCTGTTTTGCCGCGGTGATCTGGTCTTTGAGGTCCCGGGCGGCAGCGGTAATATCCGGCTGTCCGACTACCGCCGATATCACGGCAACGCCGTCCGCTCCCGCCCCAATCACCAAACTCACGTTATCCCTGCTGATTCCCCCGATAGCAAGCACCGGGATTGAGACTGCCTCTTTCATCTCCCGCAGGATGACAAGACCTTGGCCGGGGCCGGCGTTGTCCTTGGAGGTGGTGGAAAAGACGGGGCTCAATACCACGTAATCTGCCCCCGCCTCTTCGGCTGCGACCGCCTCCGCGACCGTCCCTGCCGAGATGCCGATGATAAACGGCCGGGGCGCGATCTGTCGTGCCACATCCACCCGCAGGTCGCCCTGCCCGAGGTGCACGCCGTCTGCCCCGCAGGAAAGCGCAACATCCAGCCGGTCGTTCACGATAAAGAGCGTCCCGGATGCTCTCGTGATCACCCGGATCTCCCGGCCGGCCCGGCAGAGGTCCCGCATGCTGCAATACTTGTCCCGGAGCTGTATCGCATCGGCACCTCCGGCGCAGGCGAGCCGTGCGATCTCCGCGTGGGAATGTCCCCGTCCAAGGGTTTCATCGGTGACAACATAGAGGTCGAGTGCCATATGGTTCCGGTCACGCAGATTTTACCCGGGCCCCGGCCCTGATGTCGGCGGGGGTAAGTGCTGCCATCTCGTCAAAGAGCGCCGGTTTGAACGATCCGGGTCCCTGTGCCCGTGCCGCTGCCCGCTCCCCGGCAAGCCCGAACGCCGCAAGGGCCGTTGCCGCAGCCATCACCGTATCTTTTTCAACCGCTGCGCAGACCCCGGTGACCGAGGAGGCCATGCAGCCGGTCCCCGAGATCGTGCCCATCATCGGGTGGCCGTTTTCGACAAAGAGGACGCGTTTCCCGTCGCTGACAATGTCCGTCGCCCCGCTGGCGACAACCGTGATGCCGGTCGATTCCGCAAAGTCCCGGGCGATGCTGACAATGTCACCGCAGACACCGGCCGAGTCTACGCCCCGTACCTTCGCATCCGCACCGGCAAGCACCCCGATCTCCCCGGCGTTGCCCTTGATAATGGCGATCTCCAGTTCGTCAAGCAGGCGCCGGGTGCTCTCGGTCCGGAGCCGTGTTGCTCCCGCCCCGACCGGGTCAAGGATGATCGGTATCTTGCGGTCGTTTGCAGTTTTCCCGGCGAGGATCATGCTTTCGATGATCCCTGAGTTGAGCGTCCCGATATTGAGGACAAGGGCCCCGGCAAACCCTGCCATCTCGCCGGCCTCTTCAGGGGCATCCGCCATGACCGGCGCCCCGCCGGCACAGATGGTGATATTGGCGCAGTCGTTAACGGTCACGTAGTTGGTGATGTGATGGACGAGGGGATGCTGCTCCCTTGCCCGCGAAAAGATATCGGAAAAGATCTGGTTGTCCATGCCGTTTCACGTGTTCCCCGCACGGTGCTTCCCGTGCAAACCGTACACGAGTATGGGACGGGGGGCGTAATAAACCGTGGCAGAGCGGCAACAACGCCGGAGAACTAAAAAGAGTTCTCCCCGGTTCCTTTTTACCGGGTGAGTTCTTCGAGAGTTGCCACCAGCATGTCGCATTCCTGCCGGGTGTTGTAGAGCGCAAGGCTCGCCCGCACGGTCCCGTCGGGAATCCCGAGACTCTCAACGAGTGGCTGGCAGCAGTGGTGGCCGGACCGCACCATGATATCTGCCGTCTCGTCCATCTGCTGGGCCACCTCGTGGGGATGGAAGCCGGCAACCGTAAATGAGACAACCCCGATCCGGTGTTCCGGTTTCTGCGGGGCAAAGACATGGACTTTGGGGTTCTTTGAGAGGCCGGTGATGAGCCGGCTCGTAAGATCGGTCTCGTACCGGTGGATCTTTTCCATCCCGATTGCCTGGAGATAGTCCACCGCGGCGCCAAGACCGATGCCCCCCGCGATATTGGGCGTCCCTGCCTCGTACCGCTGGTAGCCCTGTGCCAGCGTGCAGCCGTCGCTCGTCACCGCCTCGACCATGCCGCCGCCGAGAACGGACGGTTCGATGCAGGGCTCCTTCATCCAGAGTACCCCGGTGCCGGTCGGCCCGAGCATCTTGTGGCCCGAGAAACAGTAGAAATCGCAACCAAGTTTTTCCACGTCCACCGGCAGGTGCGGGACGGCCTGTGCCCCGTCAACGAGGAGAAACACGCCGTGATCGTGACAGACTTTCGCGATCTCCGGTATCGGTGTAACGACGCCGAGCACGTTTGATGCCTGCGTGACCGCCACAAGCCGGGTGGAATCCGTGATCGTCCGTTCGAGCGCAGCAAGGTCGAGCGAGTAATCCGGGGTGATCCCAATAATATCAGTGGCAACTCCCCTTTTGGAGAGATTTCTCCAGGGAAGCAGGTTCGAATGGTGTTCGAGGATCGTTGTCGCGACCCGGTCGCCGGATTTCCAGATCATGCCCTGCGCAACCATGTTCACCGATTCGGTGGTATTTTTCGTAAAGACCGTGACACCGTTCTTGCCGCCGATGAACTCCGCGACCTTCTCGTGGGCGTGCCAGTACCGCTGGCTCGCGATACTCGTGAGCCGGTGGACGCCCCGGCCCACGTTTGCCCGGTACCGGTGCTCGAACTCGACCTGTGCCGCGATCACGGGTTCAGGAGAGAAACTGGTCGCTGCATTGTCGAGGTAGATGATATCGCCGAGGATGGGAAAGTCCCTGCGGATCGCCTCCACCGTATATCCCCCGGTCTCCTGTGCTTCCATTGCTGGTTCCATGGTTTTTTCTCCTGCTATTTCAACCGTTTCTTCCCGTCCTGCCGGCGGTTCTGCCTGCAGGGTATAATCGTCCCGCACCGGGATCCCCCGGTCCCGGCAGAGTTCCCGCATCTTGGGCGGCAACGCCTTCCAGCGCCAGAGCCCCCATTGTGCGTATGCATCGGGAAGACCCCGCTTTTTTGCGTACTCCGTGAGAACCGCATCCCAGCGTCGGGCATAGTCCGGGTGCATGACCTTAAGGATCTCGTACTCGCTCTCGAGCATGGATGGGCAGACATAGCACCCGATCCTCTCGATCCCCTGCTCGTAGAGCGGGTTCATCGCGGCCTTCTGCCACCAGAGGTAGAGGAAGACTTCGAGCGCCCGCCAGTTCCGGATAGGGGAGATGTTGAGCTGGAGGGGATTGGCCGGGTTCTGGCTGGTCTCTTCGAGCCCCGCCCGGTTCCACGATTCGTACCACCGGTTGCCCTGCACCGTGACGCAGGCCCCGATCTCCGCAAGGTGGAGCTTGAGCGGCCGCAGTTTGAGGAGCTTGCAGCACCACCGGTTATCCTTTCCCGGTGGCCCGGCCTTATCGACCGCCTGCCAGAAGTCCCCGGCCTTCTCGATCACCGGGACGCCCTGCGATTTCACAAACGCGATGGTCTCGGGAAATTCGATACCGGTATCGAGGAAGAACGCCTCCGTCACCCCGGCCTTTCTCGCGAGCGTGAGCACCGCCGTGCTATCCTTACCTCCCGAGAACGAGACGTTACACTTCGGCCGGTCGTGGATGTGCTGTTTTATCATCCGGACTGATGACCGTTCGAGGTTTTTAAGATGGTACCGGTTCTGCTCCACGACCTGTTCCCAGTCTGGGTTTTTCCCGGTCCGGAGATCGACCGGCATGAGTTCCTTGACCCGGATCTGCCCGTCTTTTACCACCCCGGTCCCGAACCGGGTCCTGAACTTCACGATCACGGTGCCGTCGGGCCGGGCCTCTTTGAGCCGGAACTTCTTTCCCCCCATCCGCCCGGCCCCTCCGGGGGTATCGATGCCTGTTTCGAGGTCAACGATTCCCTTGGTCACGTGCTTAAGGATATAGGGCAGCGCCTCGGGGGCGATATCGAGCGAGAATTTCCGGGTCACAGGATCGAAGGTGAGCCAGCCGAACCGGTGCCCGTGGGCGATCACAAGATCGGCCCGGTCCACCCCGCCGGTCTTGTTGAGGAGGAGAACGGACGGGATCGGGACGTTCCCGAACTGTTCGTGAACGAGGTTTTTAATGAGTGCCATATCCGCAGAAAGCGCCGGGCGTACGTCGTAAGGCTGGAGGAGTTCGATCTCCCGCCCGTTTGCGCCGCAGGAACAGGTCCTGCCGATCAGCGGGACGTTGCACTGGTCGCACCAGTAGAGGTACTTTTTTACCGGCGGCTCGTGTATCACACTCACATGATTTGAGCCCGGGGGAGATAAGAGGAACGCTTCAGGAACTCCCGTGACGGTGGCGGCTGTCCGGTCCCGTTGGCTCTCCAGCAGGAGACCGGATGTGCAGCCGCTCGTAGAATACATCCATGCCCGGTTCTTTCCCGAGGAATCCTTTAAGGAGTATCGTCCCGTCCTGCATGTTCCCCTGTTCGAGGATCCAATGCCGGTATGCAGCACCGGTGGCGGGATTGAAAAGCCCGTCTTGTTTGAACCGGGCAAAGACGTTTAAGGCGTAGACCTCGGCCCAGAGGTAACTGTAATACCCGGCATCGTACCCGCCCATGAAATGCCCGATGGTCGCCGGTTCGTGACCTTCCTCAAGCGGCGGGATGCCCATCAGGTCACGGTAGACCTTGTCTGCAATCCCCTTGACATCGACCGGTCCATCTGCGGTGTGGAACGCCATGTCCTCGGTTGAGATCACAAGCATCCGGGTATACTTCAGGCCGGCATCGAGATCGCGGGCGGCGATGATCCGGTCGCGGAGCGCTGTCGGGAGTTTTTCCTCCGGGTTCGCATAATTCCCGGAGATTGCGTCAAGCACTGAAGGTTCCCAGACCCAGTTCTCCAGTGCCTGTGACGGGGTCTCGACAAAGTCCCACTCGACACTCGATCCCGCGAGGCTTGCATAGGGCACCCGGGTCAGGCTGCCGTGAAGCGCGTGGCCGAACTCGTGGAAGAGCCCCTCGACATCATCGTGGGTTAACAGCGATGGGATATCCCCCGATGGCGCCCGGAAGTTTCCGACGATAGCGGTGACCGGCACCGTGTAATCCACCCCCGTTGCCCTCCCTGACAAAAGGGGCACCATCATCATGTGCCCGTACTTCCCGTCGCGGGGGAACATATCAAAGTAAATGTATGCGATCGTCCGGTCGTCAGCGGCGTTGATGACCTGGCAGAGTTTCACTCCTGGGGCCCAGACTTCGGCATTCGTCACTTCGGCAAACCGGACCCCGAAGAGCGGGCCGAAACAGTCAAACATGCCCTGTACGACCCGTTCGAACGGGAAGTACTTCCGGATCTCTTCATCGTCAAGCGCAAACTTCCGCTTCCGTTCCTGCTTGGTAAGATATGCAAGATCCCACGGCTCGATGCGGTCTGCCCCCGGTTCCCGTTCCTTTTTGAGCGTCAGCAGCATGGGGAGGTCATGACGGATCTTCTCCTTTAACGGTGCCTTTAACCCGTCGAGGAAGGCAAGCACCGTTGTAGTGCTCTTTGCCATCCGGCCATCGAGCCGGTAATCCGCCCAGCTCGCATAGCCCAGTTCCTTTGCGCACTGCCGGCGCACCTCTATGGCCCCGGTGAGGAGCCGGGTGTTTGCCTCCGCCTGCCGGTTGACAAATGTGGAGTACAGCCTCTTCCTCGTCCCGGCGTTGTTCGCGTTCTGCATCACCGGGATGTAATCCGGGTACTTGGTAGTGATCCGGAAGAGGCCGCTGTCCGTTTGCGCAAAGGTGGCAAGCGCTTCTTTGGGAACACCGTCGAGTTCTGCCGCGGAGAAATCAACGGAACTCGTGTCATTGTTGAGGTTTGCCGTAAACTCCACTTCGAGTTTTGTGAGTTGCTCTTTTTTGGCACGGACGACCGCGAGCCGGTCGTCGGGCAAGGCAAGCCCGTTCTTTTTGAACTGCCGGAGGGTTTCTGAGAGGAGCCGGGACTCTTCCGGTGTCCGGGGGGTGGCAGTTTTTATTGCGTCGTAGAGGTCCCGCCGGGTAAAGACACTGACCACAAACATCCCCGCCTTCTCCTCGCATGCCGAACCTTCCGCAACAATTTTCGGGTCAGGGTACACGTAGCCCATGAGAGTCAGGGGCAGGGTAGCGTCGCCAAAGTCCGTCATGGCGGTTTCAAAGGCGAGCAGCGTAGTATCGGTGGTTCTCTTTTCATGGGGCAGCGCAGCGATCCGGGCAAGCGAAGCGGTTGCGGTGCTGACGGCAGCATCGCACAGGGCCGTGATCTCGCCGGGTAGGTACCGGGATTTTATCGGGGATGCTGGAACAGGGGATGTCATGGAACACGCTCGGGAACAGGAAAATGGATAAACCTGCCTTGTACTGGGATGCAGAAGGGTAAAAGAGGTGGTTTAGCGTCAGGTACTTTCAGGTTCCGGCCTCTGCAAGGGCAGTGCGGATCTGTCCCTTGACCTCGTCAGGGATATTGAGCCCGTCCAGTGCCCGCAGCAGGAGGAGCCGGGCCATCTGCTGGCCGCCGGGAGTTGAGAGATAGGAATCGATCGCATCTTTCCCCTGGGGTGAGGAGAGGAACTTACGTATGGCCTCCTGCCCGTTGGGGGAAGCAAGGTATCCTGCGACCATTCCCTGTATACCGTCCATTGCGCCCATCTGGTGTCACCGTACGAATATAAATACTGGAGCAGAAGACCAGATAAATACACCAGAAATTATCCCCTTCGGGTGGGAGACAGGGAAAACGCTTACCAGCCCCTGCTGTACTCGCCGGCGCAGGGGATGCAGACAATCTTCCCGTTTTTAACCCGGGCCCGGTGCTCGGCCACCATCTCGCCGCAGATGGCGCACTGTACCGACCCGGAGATCCGTGCCCTATCGGGGATTTCCGATCGGGCCTCTTTCTCGATGAAAAGTTCGCCAAACGGGATCGTGAGGATCTTTTTGATGACGCCCTCCTGCCGATCTTCAAACTCTTTTTCCTCGGCAGGGGTTGCCTTCCCGCTCTGCACCTTTTTCCGCAGTGCGGCGGCCCCGGGATCGAGGCGTTCGGTGAGCGGTTCAGGGCGCTGGACGAGCCGGATCGCGGTCCCGGTCTTCCGGTTGATGAAGGTGTACGCGTGCTTGCCGATGTCCCGCATGATCAGGTTGCCCTTCCCCACCGAACAGCCGGCAATGGCCTGCACGGCATCGACCCCGCAGGCGTCATTCTCGACAATGGCGACCAGATCCTCGTCTGCTGAACGCTCTGCATTAAGACGTTTCATGGCATACTCTGCCGCACGGTAGCCGAGTGCAAGGCCGGGGCAGGTGTGCCCGTGGAAGGCGACGGCATCCTCGTAGGAATGGAATGACCGGGTCATGATCTTCACGAAATCTCTTGACTGTAAAACGGTAAAACCGTTTCGTCCGCAAATATCACGGTCATCCGGCTGTACAGGTACACTTTTCTAAACACTAAGGTATATACGAACCGGGCGCAGAGGAAGAGATTGGTGTAATTTACCATGGTCAAACTAACCGCAGAGATGAAAGAGGCCTTTTTGAAAATGAAGGTCTTCCCGGTTGCGACCGCAGCAAAAGACGGCACGCCAAACGTAGTTCCCATTGGTATCGTCGAACTCGCGAGCGACGACACGATCTGGATCACGGACAATTTCATGAACAAGTCGCTCGAGAACCTCAAATCGAACCCGAAGATCGCGATCTACATCTGGGGCCCTGAGATCAAGGGCTGCTTCCAGATCAAGGGCCACGTCACCATCAAGACAAGCGGCAAGGAGTACGATGAGATGAAGGCGAAGATCAACAAGAAGAACCCTGCCCTTCCCGCACGGTCGCTCCTTATCGTGAAGATCACCGATGTCTTCGAGTGCAAACCCGGGGCAACCGCCGGGGCAAAATTAGTTTAATCTTTTTTTGAGGCTGTTTGGATACTATCCTGCCGGATCCCTGCATTTAATAGAGAGGGAATATGACGGTTTTTTGTGGGGGCAGTATTCCTGTACCGGACCGTGACCAAGATCTCATATCATCCTGTCCTGAGATACCCGGGAAACGGGCGTTCCGTCACGTAGTATGGGGGTGTCACACGTTGCACACCGGGATAACCGGCACACCGGCAGACCGCCATTTCAGGAATGTTTATATGACAAAAAGTAAAATAAACTATACAAGGTGTGGGGCTAACATGCCACATCTGAATTCCATCACGGAGAATGATCGAATGAAAACATTTACTTCAATGGCAGGGAGCCTCGGGGTGCTCCTGCTCGTCCTTGCTGTTCTCGGGCTCGGTATCAGCACAGTCAGTGCGGCGGCAGGCACGTCATCCTCGGCCGACATCACCACCCTGCACGGCCATGGTTCGGGGCATCATTTCACCTCAAACAGCACCCGGCAGAACGCCTTTTTGAAAACCAACACGACGGCAGCAGGTGCGTGGCTTGCGGCGCATCCCGGAGCCAAAGGACAGTTCGGCAATATGACCCATGAGAAGAACGGCCCAGGTTTTGCCATAAATGCAACCGCCCAGCAGGCGCGTCTCCAGTCCTTTATCACGCAGCTCCAGAACAAGGGTGTTGATGTAAGTACGATACAGACTGCGCTCACGAACAATGACATGACGACGGTAAATTCGTGGATAAAGTCGTATATGGAAGCGCACAAAGGAACATTTGGCAACACCACTCACACGCAGAGAGGTCATGGGTTTACGGTCAATGCAACCGCCCAGCAGGCGTATCTCCAGTCCTTTATCACGCAGCTCCAGAACAAGGGAGTTGACGTAAGTACGGTACAGACTGCGCTCGCAAACAATGACACAGCGACCGTGAAATCGTGGCTCACATCGTATTTTGCCTCTCACCCGGGTGTATATACCAATTCCACCCGGTCGCAGGGACACCTGTGGAACAGGTCCGCCACTCAGTCGTCATAAGGGATCAATCCACCCCACTCTTTTTTTCGTCCGTTATGCGGGATCTGAACCGTACCTGTGCCCGGTTTCCATCTCTCCACGTGGTTTACCTGACGATGGGGCTGGCACGTATACTCATTCTGGAGTTACCACGCTCCTCTGGCCGGGGCCTGCCGGGAAATGCACCTTAAAAGAGCAGGAATTCGAGGAGAGGAATCGTTGCAAGACACAAGAGCGTCGAGATGAAGACGCCCTGCGAGGCAAGGGTTGCATCCACCTTGTACTCTTCTGAGAGCAGCACCGAGTTTGCCGCCACCGGCATTGCGATCATGAGCACGGCAACGCCAAGCAGCAGGTGGTCGGACACAAACGGTGAGAGGATCAGGAATGCTGCCACCGGGAAGATGACGAGCCGGAGCGCTGTTGTAAGGTAAATCCTCCAGTCTCCGGCCAGCCGGTGTAAGGGGAGGGTTGCAAGCATGGCGCCGACCACAATCATGGCGAGCGGCGTTGTTGCCGAGCCGATCAGCTCAAGACCCGACTGGACCGGGGAGGGGAGGGTGTACTGGCAGAGGAAGAGTACAAGCCCCAGGACTGCCGCCACAAGGCCGGGGGAGAGGAGGACTTTTAAGTCAATCTTCCCGGGCCGGCCCCGGGCAAGCAGCCAGACGCCGAGGGTAAAGACCAGGAAGTAGAACGGGACGTTAAAGAGGATCACGTAAAAGAGCGAGCTCTGGCCGAGCACCGCAAGGGCCACCGGGATCCCCATGAACATGGAGTTAGGGAAGACCAGCATGAACTGGAAAACCCCTTTTTCTTCAGGAGTGGCGGGGAGGAACCGGCAGAGGATGAGGCCAAAGGCAAACGCGGCAAGGTAGTACGCCACCGCGACGATCAGCATCTGGTCCACGATCCCCATGGTCTTTGCCGTTTCGGGGACCTGCATGCTCGCGATGGTCAGGGCCGGCAAAGAGATATTTACCAGGATATGGGAGATGAGGTGGATGTGGTTGTCCTTGATAAGACTGTACTTCCGCGTCCCGAACCCGACCGCGATCAGCACAAAGAGAGTGGCTATCGCAATTACGACGGTGAGAAAGTCCATGTCCGACATCCCCAGTTCTAGTTTTAAAGTGCAGTCAGAGTGTCCCAGATCCCCATCTGCCGGGGCTTTGAGGGCAGTTGCAGCACATACTTTCTGCTGGATCGGGCATATACCTTGTCAAGGTTGCAGGGGACCGGACCGGCCTTCTTTCGTTTCCGGGAAAAAAGGGAGGGTTCTCTCCGGGAACCTCACGGGTTAATCCGCGGTAATTTTTGTGTAGAACAACGCGGCAGCCACGGCCCCGATGATTGGGCCGATGACATAGATCGGGAAATATTCCCAGAGATTTGCGCCGCCGAGCAGGCCGTCCATCACGTACGGCCCGAAGGTCCGGGCCGGGTTGAGTGACCCACCGGTAATGTTACCGGCCATAGTGATCAACCCGGCAACCGTAAGCCCGATGACAAGGCCGGCAATGCCTGGCGTGGCACGCGGGTCCACCGCGACGCCCATGATAGCGAGCATCAGGACAAATGTCGCGATCGCCTCGACGAGGATCGCCTGCCCGTACCCGATTCCCGGGAACGGCGAAGTGGCCCCGAGCCCGCCGATCGTGACCGCAGATGCCCCGAGAGTCAGGAACAGGAGCAGGCTCCCTGCGACTGCCCCGATGCACTGCGAGACCACATACCCCGCTGAATCGACAGACGGAAACCGTTTTGTTGCCCACAGGGCGATGGTCACCGCCGGGTTGATATGGGCACCCGAGACCCGGCCGAGCGTGTAGATCACGGCGGAAATAATGATCCCGAACACGAGGCCGATCGCGAGCCAGTCGCCAAGCCCCCCTAGTTCCCCGATCCCGACGTTAAATGTGGTTGCGGGTTTTGTACCGGCCGCGAGCAGCAGTGTGATCACGGCGGCTCCCGTACCGAAATAGACCAAGAGGAACGTCCCGACCCCTTCCGCGATACAACGGGAGGAGAGAGACGCCATCACGTGCCCTCTCCGTACGCAGCACTGCAGTCCGGGCAGAGCATCCGTGGCATCTTTTTGGGCAGCTTACGGGAGGGGAGGGGGTATCCGCCCTCCCAGACGTCGATCTCTTTCCGGATGGTATGCTTCATGCAGGTTCCCATGCCGCAGACGATGCAGACAGCAACCGCGTCTGCATCCTTTCCCTCCTTTGCACACACGTAGCACTTCATCTTTCTTCACTTCCTCTCTTTCCCGACTGGATGCATTAAACTGCATCCTTCCACTGGCAGGAGCAGTGCCGGAAGTCCATGAGGGCGGCGGATGCACAATCCTTGCAGATCCGGGCAGGGGCCGCGGCGACGGTCTTGTTGAGCGCGATGATGTTTGTCATCAGGGTCGCGGTGACCGGTTCACTCGTTAAGAGGCACGGGTAGTCGGCAAGGCGCATCATCGCCGAGAACCGTACGGTCATCGCACAGGCAGGGTATGCGTACCGCTGCGGGTTGGCGATTACATCATTCTTTAAGATCGGCGCAAGGTTCACGCCAAACCCGCCGACCTTGGGGGTAAGGGGCCCGGGCGTTCCGGCCTGCATACGGCGGGCCTTGTCTACCAGTTTCCAGCCCCGGTACACCATATCCATGAAGTCGCAATTATGCAGTTCGACGGCGGCACCCCGCTTGGGGTACAGCTGGACATAGTTGTGGTATCTTTTTGTGAGCATGTCCACGACCATGATCGCATTGAACCCGTCGAGTTCGAGCAGGTACTCGGCGGCACTCGCGGAGGACCCGGTCGCAAGTGCGAGGACTTCGTTCTCGGTTTTGATCTTCGGCGCCGCGGCATGGAGCGTCTTGTCCATCACTTCGGTCACTGCCTCAATCACCGCCATGATTACGTCATCCTTGCACATGTTGTATGTGGACTGGGAGATGTGGTGTGCGATATCGCCGACACAGTAGGCGGGCACAGTCACGATGTTCCCGTAGTGGACATCATCGTCAATGGCGGCCTTTACCGCCCCTGCCATCTTCGTGCGGTAATTTTTCATATACTTCCGACAGTCAAACGAGGACTGGCCGACGCTGTCCATAAGTTTTGCCTGGGCCACAACCGGCGTCTCGTAGATAGACTGAATCATCGAGACCTCTTTTTTGACCGCATCGGCAAGGGTCGCGCCGCCCTCAACTGCGTGGGCAAAGACATCCCCTATGCCGTACGAAGTGTTCATGCCCCACGATTTTGCCGCGAGGATCGCCTGTTTGTGGGCAACCGGGATCTTTGTTGTTTTGAGGATCTGGTTAACAATATTGCTGCTGCTGCCCGGGATCAGGGCAAAATCCACAACGCAGGTCGGGCCGTAGAACCCCGCGTAGCGCCGGGCCGATTCCTTTCCGATCAGGGCTTCTGCCTTCCCGACGGCCTTAACAAACATGTCCACGCTCTTTTTGAATGCAGGATCCTCATCGTAGAGAATCTCCATGATGACCGGTGTCTGGTAGTGCTCGACAAATGGGTCGTCCTCGGGCCGGATGGTGGTGGTGAGGCTCTTTAAGATGGTATAGTGGGCGTTGACCGAGTCCTTGTGCAGGGCAAAGACCGCTTTGCTCTGGGCCCCTGCCGGTTTCATGCCCTTTACAGCATCGACGTAAGCTTTCGTGTCGTCAATGACAAATTTCTGTCCACGTTTCTTTTTGATCTGGTTCACGTCGGCGTGCTGGGCAGCCATCGCTTCGGTGATCATTTTTTTTACGATCTCCTGCATACGTCTTAACTCCCTGGCACCGCACACGAAGGGGTGCCTGTAAGGGAAGGATGGTGCGATCAGCTATAATATCTTTCAGTCCGGCTGTATCACGGCGTCAGCCGGTAGTATTCTCGGGATTTTGGGGAATCCGGCCTGCACCACGTCAAAAAGAGATCCATCGGACCTGATGAAGGGATCTCCGATGGATTCAGGAAGGTGGACAGCGTTGGGTTATTTCCCGAAATATTCTGCAACCTCTTTGAGATGCTTCTGTATCGGGAGACCCTGGGGGCATTTTTCCTCGCACTCGCCACACGCAAGGCAGCAGGAGGCAAACGCGGGAATGCCGCCGAATATGCCGCCAAGAGCCCAGGCATAGATCCCACCTGAATGCTCCTTTGCGTCGTAGATATGCGCCTGGTTGTAGAACTCAAAGCACCCGGGGATATTCACGCCGTTTTTGCAGGGCATGCAGTAGTTGCACCCGGTGCAGGGGATCTTTATCCTTGATGCCAACTCATCCCTGACATTTCCGATGACCGCAAGGTCTTCGCGGGAGAGCGAGCCGGGCAGGCCTTTCTGTGCGTACGCGATGTTCTCTCTTGCCTGCTCCATGGTCGACATGCCGGAGAGGACAACCGTGACCGCGGGGTGGTTCCAGACCCAGCGAAGGCCCCATTCTGCCGGGGTACGCCGGACCTTTGCACGGTCGAAGATCCCCTGTACCCCCGGGACGTCCTTTGCCAGGAGGCCGCCCCGGAGCGGCTCCATCACGACAATGCCAATATCCCGTTCTGCCGCGTAATCCAGTCCCTCGGTACCTGCCTGGTACTTCTCGTCCATGAAGTTGTACTGGATCTGGGCAAATGTCCATTCGTACGCATCGACAATCTCTTTAAAGAGCGGCAGGGCGTCGTGGAACGAGAATGCGGGGTACCGGATCCTGCCGTCGGCAACCGCCTCATCGAGGAAATCGAGAACCCCGAGCCGGGCCGTCGTCTCCCACGTTGTCTGGTTGAGTCCGTGGACAAGGTAAAAGTCGATGTGATCGGTCCCGAGGCGTTGGAGCTGCTCGTTGAGGTACCGGTCCATATTCTCTCTTTTCGCGATTAGCCAGCTCGGGAGCTTGGTCGCAAGCTGCACCTTCTCCCGGTAGCCGTCACGAAGTGCCCTCCCGACGACCAGCTCACTCTGCCCCTCGTGGTATGGGTACGCGGTATCGATATAGTTGACCCCATGGTCGATCGCGTACCGGATCATCTTTGTTGCCTGTGGTTCATCGATCTGCCGGTCATTTTGCACCGGCAGGCGCATGCACCCGAACCCGAGGATCGAAAGATCCATGGGTGCCCTTGGAAATTTCCTGTACAGCATCGAAGTCTCTCCTGAACGATTGTCCGTGTATCCCGGTAAGATGCGGGGATATGAATGCTTTTCCGGCTTTTTTTGCCACCTGTCAGTTCCCTTTTTTGAGGCTGCAGGCAAGGCGGAGCGAGCTGTTCACCATGTCGGTGAGGTCTTCCTGCGTGTACGGGTTTTTGGTGATCTGTTCCCAGTCCCGTGTCGTGTCCTCGTTGTTCTCCCCGACCCACGAGGCGATCGAGACCTCGGGGCTGTGGAAGCCCATCCAGGCAAAGAAATTCAAAAGGTTCCCCGCCACGTGCTGCATCCCGTCCACGTGGCCGATGATGATGAGCGCTACGACCTTGTTCTTGATCATCCGGTTGCCGAACCATGAGTACTGGTTCTCGATGCAGTTCATCCGCTCGATGAACTTCTGGACGAGCGCCGAGTGGTTGTTCCACCGGATGGGAGTCGCGAGAAAAAGGACATCGCAGTCGAGGACGGCCGTATACACCGTATCCATCTCGTCATCCTCGTACTTCATCGAGGACTGGCAGGGATACGTGCAGTACTCGGGGTTCTCCGAGTAGTTGCCCTCACAGTCGTAGATCTTCAGGTCCTTGAGCCTGATGAACTTCGTTTCGCAGCCAAGACTTTTGCACCGGTCGAGCGCCTCAAGGAGCAGCCGTTCGGACTTTGACCTGCCCGGTTCCTGCCGGCTCGACCCCGAGATCCCGAGCACCCGGGTGCCTTTCACGTTTTTGGGGTCAGGTGCGGTGATCGCACCAACACCGATTTTCCGTCCGACCATGGGAGATGGCATACGGTAGTGTAGGTGCGGGAATTAATATGGATTTGTCCTTTTGGGACGGGTGCATCATGCCAGATTCTTCCGGGCTAACCGCGCCCCCATCCCGTAAGCCTTTTTGCAGTCCTCCGGAAAAACAGTCTTTTTGCGCTCTGCTTTTTTCTTTGCGTCAAACATCGTGCAGAGCACCTTTGAATAGTCCTTAAACTGGTACGTATCGTACGCACAGAGGTGCTCTGAGTACCCGAAGAGAGCGGAGAGGACGTTTTCGTTTGCTGCAAAGTGCAGATTATAGCCATATTCCTTCACGTGTTCCTCCGGGATGTTCATCGTGTAGATGAACCCTGTCGGGATCTTCCGGGGGAACAGGGTGCCGTGCGGCAGGGTGTAGGTCAGGTACGGGAACATCAGCCGTTCCAGGAATGACCGCATCATACCGGTATCGGTCCCGAAATAGATCGGCGATCCGAGAATGATCGCGTCTGCGTCTTTTTCGATTTTTTCAAGCAGGGGGGTGATGCCGTCTTTTACCGCACATCTCCCGTAACTCTTCCCGCCGAGCGTTTTGCAGGCAAAGCAGCTGGTGCATCCCGTATACTCCCGATCGTAGAGGTGGACAATCTCGGTCTCTGCCCCCTCCGATTCCGCCCCCTTAAGGGCGTGTTCCAGAAGCGTTGCCGTATTCCCGTGTTTTCGCGGGCTTCCGTTGATGCCGATAACATACATGATTTACACTCCTTTTCTGTTCCATCGACCGGCCCGTTCCTTCGGGACCAGCTCAGGGATATATGGAAAGATCAGAATGCATTCTCCTCAAGGAATTCTATGACTTCGCCGTTCGGTCCATAGACAAGGGCATTTTTTACCTGTACAGGGGGATGGCCCAGTTCAAGGGTCACCGGAGGGACGCAGGAACGGCAGCCAAACGCCAGCGCCTCATGGTAGGCCTGTTCTGCATCGTTCACGGTCACGGCAAAATGCAACAGGGCACCACCGACCGGTTCTTCCCCCGGTCTTCTCGTCCGTCCCTCCGATGCGACATCTGCGTCGCGATCGAAGATCTCGATAAACCCGTTTCCATCGCTGGTCCTGAGCATCGCGACCTGTCTGATATTCCGGTCGGGGTTCGACCAGGTGTGCCTCATGGTGCAATTGAGTACTGTCGTGTAGAACCTGACCGAATCTTCGAAATTTTCTGCCCGTATGGCAATATGATGGATTCCCTTGACATTCTTCGCATTCACCAACTCTTTCCCCCTCCCGTGTAGTATGACTGGTTGTTGGTACCGACACTACAAATAGGGAGTAGTGCATCGTTTGGGACATACTTCCCGGGAGGATACCATGGCAGCGAGATACCTGTATGCACTATCTTCTGTACGTGAGCGCTGCGGCAGCAAAACAGCAGAGCCCGCCGGCATACATCGCATTCCCGAAAATAGCCGGGAGCACCGCGGCCCCTGCGTCAAGGATGGCGCCGGTGTACCCGAGGCTGTCGAGCTGGAGGACCAGAAGAATGCTTCCCGCGGATATGCCGAGCATGATCCCGAGGTCCTGCAAAGTGACAAGAATGCTCGACGCGATCCCTGACTTGTCGGCCGGCAGGGCGCCCATGATCTCAATTACGTTGGGGCCCTGGAAGACCGACCGGAAGAGCCCGGCAAGGACGAGTGCGACCACAATGAGGGGGACATCCTGCGTGGCAAACCCGTAGCCGCATATAAGAAACGCACCGCCCATCCCCGCGACACCCACTGCCGGGTAGTTCTTCGAGGGGAATGTATCGTATGCCCACCCGAAGACCGGGGCGCTTGCGATCATGGCAACCGGCATGACAAAGGCCATGAATCCTACCTGCGTGGGCTTCCATCCCATGACCCCTTCGAAGTAGAACGGCAGGATGATCAGGAGGATGAACGTCGCAACAAAGTAGAGGATGAGGCTTGCGGCCGGCATCACGAAGCGCCGTTCCGAGAAGATGGAGAGGTCAACGAGCGGGGAGGAAGCGGTACGCTCCCGGGCTACAAACGTGGCGAGTGCGGCACAGGAAAAAACCGCGTACCCGGTGAGATACATCACGTTTACCGGAGGATTTGCGAGCTCGTTTAAGGAGAGGGCAAGGCCGGCCATCAGCACGATGAGAAGCACGATGCCGGGCCAGTCGAGCCGGGCAATGCTCCCGCCGGCATCCCCGAATCTGAGGTAGCGGAGGGTCGGGACGAGCAGCGCGAGGCCGATGGGGACATTGACAAAGAAGATAAATGGCCAGCCAAAGGCTTCGACAAGGATACCCCCGAGCGCCGGCCCGATGATAAGGCCAAGGCCGATGGTTGCCGTCACGTACCCGAGTGCCTTTCCCCGCTCGTGGAGAGGGAAGACCTGCATGATGATCGCCATGGAAATGGACATGAGCATCGCCGCCCCGATCCCCTGGACGATCCGGGATGCAATAAGCATCGGGAGCGAGCCGGCAAGCCCGCAGGCAGCGGAGCTTGCCACAAAGAGCAGGAGGCCGAAAATGAAAAGCCGGGACTTGCCCAGAGCCGGGGAGATCGTGCCAAAGATGAGCACCGTGGCGATGATCGTGATGATGTACGCGGTAGCGATCCACTGGGACTGGCCGAGCGGGACATGAAAGGCGCTCGTGATTGTCGGGAGCGCGATGGCGACGATGTTATTGTCAAGCACCGCCATGAACTGGCCGACAAGTACGACCAGCAGGATGATGCCGCGGTGTGCGTAGGCGAAGTCTGCCGGGGTTGTCCGGTCATCGTGTTCTGTCATGGTCATTTCCGTGAAAAGCGGTCTGCCTATCGCATGACCGTTTGGCCCGGTCGCGCCTTGCGCAGCCGGTCGGGTGCATTGGCGAGGTACAGGGGTTTTTCCCCGGCCGCGTACCGCTTCATGTTCTCCGCGAACGCCCGGGCAATGCCCTCGTACGATACGTCCGTGACACCTGCGGTGTGAGGTGTTGCGATCACGTTCTCGGAGAATATCGGGTGGCTCATGTCCACCGGTTCCTCCCAGAAAACATCGAGGCCGGCGCCGGCAACATGTCCGCTTTTCAGGGCAGCAAGCAGAGCGTCCGGGTCGATGAGGCCGCCCCGGGCCACGTTTATGAGATACACTCCGGATTTCATGGCTGCGATTGCTGCTGTGTCGATGAGGTGGAACCGGTCCGGTGTGTAATTAAGCGAGAGCACCACATAATTGGCCTCGGCAAGTGCAGCAGGAATCTCGGCAAGGGAATACTGGCGGGCGATCTCTATGTCGGGCACCGTCCGGCCGGGGTGGTCATCCACGGTTGTGATCCGGACGCCAAAGCCGGCGAGCCGCCGGGCGAGTTCCCTTCCGATCCCGCCGAGGCCCACAATGCAGACTTTTTTTCCGAGGAGCGCCTGTCCCTCGGGAGATCCCCACGGGAGGGGTCTGTTTTCTTCCCGTGCCCGTGAAAGCCGGTTCCAGTTCCGGGAAAGCATGAGCATGAAGAGGATCGCGTGCTCGGCAACCGAGGCTGCGTTGCCGGACTCTTCGCTCGGGATCCTCGCGACCATGACACCGTTTTTTGTTGCCGCCCCGATGTCCACGCTCTCAAGGCCCACGCCGAACTGCTGGATAAGCCCGAACGTGCCCTTCCTGATGAGCTCCTCGTCCACCCGGTTCACGGTCGGCACGACCACGTCCGCCTCCGCGATGTGCGGACCGAGCTTGTCGGGGGGGAAAGCGAGGAGCTCGTCATCCGGGAGAAGGGTGGCAAGCTGCCTCCGGGCCTCAGGGAAGCCCTCGCCGCAGAACAGGATCTTCATACGTATTTCCGGTAGGTATTCCCGGGTGATCAGTGCATCGGTCCGGGCAGAAACAGACGGGTATTTCGGCACCCTGGCAGGGCTCACAGCGTTGCCGGAAAAGATATCCCTAGTTCCTTATGCAGATGTCCGAAGAGCGGCAATGAGGTTCTGCTCATCACCGCCTGCCTCGTACTGGTCAGCCGCCAGCGTCCGGGCCGAGACCGCCGCTGAGAGCCGGGGGTCGAGCTTTTCCGCCTGTGCGTACTCGTCAAGCGCTTTCCGGTAGGAGTCCAGGGAATCGAGGAAGATGACATGCTGTTCCTGGTATTGTGTGGCGGCGAGCATGAGACAGGCATCCCCATCCCGCAGCATGATCTGTGCGTTCTTTGGCTGGATCGAGAGCGCGGTATCGTAATACGAGATCGCCCCCGGGTAATCCTCGTTCCAGTAGGAGAAATCCCCCATACGGACCAGGATTTCCGGGTCATTGGGGTTCGAGGAGAATAACTGCTGGTAGATCTGCCCGGCTTCTCCTGTCTGCCCGGTGTGTATCAGAGCCTCGGCTTTCTTTTTTAACAGGACAGGATCACCCGGATTTGCGGTTAAGGCATCGTCATACAGAATGAGGGCAATCCCGGACTGGTTTACCAGCATGAATGCATCTCCCGCAGTGGCCTGGCCATCCTGCACGATACCTGCCGGTGTTACTCCCGGGGCAAGAATCGGGAGGACAACGACGATCCCGGCGATGAACGCAAGGGCCAGCAGGAGAATCCATTTCGTTTGCATGGTTTGTTCACGTGTTCCCTCGTGAAGGGAAATGCAGCATTTCTGTACCTATCATCCATCTCCCCGTTCATGGGTTATTAACCAGACGCTTTTTACCGGGAGAAAATTTTGATAAAAAACCGTGTCGTGATCTGATGATTTCGGAAAAAGAGGGCATTGTTCCATCAATCGTATTCCTTAAACAACGCCGGGTTCTGCCTGCGTATCCACCATCTGTGGGCAAAGACAGCCGCAACAATCACTATCCCACCGGTGCCGGCGATCACGGCGACGACCGGAATACCGGATGAGCCGGCAGGATCTGCAACAGATGCAGGAATCGCCGTAGTCTGTATCATCGCAGGTCGTGGATCTGATAAGGGATAAGTGGGGATGGTCGTGGGCGCCGGGGGAGTTACCGTGTCTGGTATCCCGGTCGCCACCGGGGTCTCAGTCACTATACTGTTATTCATAGTCTCCGCACTCACTCGGGTCGTGATACCAAAGTACGAGAAGCCCGGCGTCGTTGCGACAAAATAATACGTATCCCCGGACTGGTGGTCGAATGTTGTAGTGAGTTCTGACCATTGGCCATCGTGATTGCGCATGAGTACAATATCAGACGGAGTCACGTCGTGCTGCGAGAGCCAGCTCCCTGTTACCGCAAAGGTGATGGTCCCCTGGCTTATTGCGGATGGGTTCACCCCGACAAGTTCGATCGATGCAATGTGGGCAGTCTGCCGACCAGTGATCCGGGATGTGTCGATCGTTGTGGCGTCCGCCACAGTAATCACGGTCGGACCAAGATCTGTCAAGGGAATAACACCGACTGATATGATGGCACCGGGTGCATTTGCGGTGACCGGCTGGTTGACAGCAAATGTCATGGTCTGGCCAGCCTGTGCTCCGGATGAGGTTACACCATAGGAGCTCAGTCTTCCGGAATTTACGGAGTTGGAACTGCCACCATCACCCGATGATAGTGGTGTGATGACAGAGGTTTCTGTTACTGTCGGTGTTAGTCCTGTAACCGTGAACCCGTTTTCCAGCAGTCCGGTCTGCCCGTCCGGATTAGTAACCACGATACGATACAAACCGGGCGTCAGGGTCGTTAAATTAAATGTACAGGTGATTTTTATGGGTGAAGTGACGGTAACACTGGTTGCTGTCATTGGTGATCCTCCCCGAAGAATCGCCAGCGCGTTTTCACTTTCCATTGTGACTTTTGCACCCGGGGTAAAACCAGTGCCGGTCAGGTTGGTAATCAAAACACTTGTCGTTGTAGTACCTGTAGCCGGGATGATACTGGTGATGATCGGAGCTGGCTGATAGAAAAAGAAGTCGGTCGCTGAGGGCATCGATGAACCATTCAATGTGGTGATAATGATATCAACGGTTCCGGTCCCGGGGGGTGATATTGCGGTGATTGTAGTATCATTGTTCTCTGTGAATGTTGCCACGTTACCAAGACCAAAGACTACTGCCGTTGCACCAGTAAATCCACGTCCGGTGATGGTAACCGGGGTCCCTCCACGAGCCGGACCTGACGCCGGTGCAATGTTGGTGATAGTCGGAACTGGCTGGTAGGTGAACTGGTCTGCTGTTGAAATCGCTGATATACCACTTGATGTGGCGACGATGATATCAACAGTCCCGGTTCCGGGCGGGGAGATCGTGGTAATTGATCTATCTGTAGGGATTCCCGTTATGGTTCCTGCAGTACTGCCAAACGTTACTGCCGTTGTACCGATAAGTCCGCTTCCGGTGATGGTAACCGGGGTACCACCCCGTGCCGGGCCGGATGCCGGTGAGATGCTGATGATAGCCGGGGGCAAGGTAACAAGTGTAAAAACGTACGCCTGTCCCGCATTTTTATAACTCCCGGATGTGGCAGTCCGGGCCCCGACCAGTACCATTCCATTGTCGATCGATACCGCATCCCCAAACCCGGCATTACTTGCTTTATCCGAAGCGTTAAGGATCGCTACCTGTCTCCAGTTTTCCGCTGTATTCTGGAATACATAGACCTGCCCGGCGTTTTTATAGGTAGACCCGGAGCCCGCGTTGGCTGCCTTCGCACCGATAAGCGCTCTATCATTAGAGAGCGAGACCGATCCTCCGAAACCGGCACTGGCCGCTTTATCCGAAGCATTGAGGATCGCTATCTGATTCCAGTTGCTGCCATTGTTTTTGAAGACATACGCCTGCCCCGCATTTTTATACCCGCCAGACGTGGCGCTCCGCGCCCCAACGAGTATTGTATCATTATAGATCGATACCGAATTCCCGAACTCGGCATTACTCCCCTTATCCGAAGCGTTGAGGATCGCTGTCTGACCCCACGTTCCTCCGGCATTCCTGAAAACATACGCCTGTCCTGAGGTATATACTCCGGAGGGGGCATAAATCGCGCCTATAACCGCCGTATCGTTGTAGACCGAGACCGAATATCCAAAATCGGAACCGGCCATCTTATCTGAAGCGCTGAGGATCGCATCCTGACGCCACGATCCCCCGGAATTTTTGAAAACATACGCCGCACCTACATTGTAATATCCCAGGCCGGATTTAGCAGTGGACGACCCGACGATAATTGTATCATTATAGATTGAGACCGAATCCCCGAAGGTGTAATAGTCTGCTTTATCCGAGGCATTAAGAATTGCAGTCTGACGCCACGTCCCCCCGGAATTTTTAAAGACGTATGCTTCCCCGGCCTGGGAATATGGACCGAACGATTGATCTTTTGCTCCTATAAGTGCCGTATCCTTGTAGATCGAAACCGAATTCCCGAACCCGGCACTGGTTCCTGTTATATCCGACCCGTTCAGAATTGCGGTCTGACTCCACATTCCCCCGGTGTTTTGGAAGACATATGCCTGCCCTGCCATTCCCCCACTGTTATACGGAGCCCCTGTTGCCCCGAAGACCGTCTTATTGTTATATATCGAGACGGAAGTCCCAAAACTGGCAGCGGCTGCCTTATCCGAAGCATTGAGGATCGCTGTCTGCGTGCTAATGTACGGATCTATTGTGAGCGGGTAAACCGCATCCCGTTCATCAATCTGCCAGGAAATCTGGTTGCCGGAGAGCATTATTTCAGATGGGAGCGCCCGTCCGGCAGCATCCTGCGCTGCAAGCCCGCCGTATCGCATTGTCGGGCCGAATGTGTCAAAAAAGAGAATCGTCTGACCGGTAAGAACCGGCTGAAGTAACCCTGAGAGGGTGTAGGAAACCTGCAGGGGTCCGGTTCCATTCGGCCGGGTCTGAAGAGAAAGACCCTGCTCGATTCCTTCATCCTGGCTGATGTACCACTCAGTATATCCGGGACGGACAATATCCAGTCGGTTCCCGTTTGCCAGATTTTTTCCCGGAAATACTGGCTGAACCGCACTGGTATGACCTATACTGCTGAGATGCATTGCAAACGAGCCATTGGTTCCGGTTACCGTAATGGTTCCGGCGCCGGTTGCTGTAATGTCAGCCTGTTGTGGGGAGTTATGTTCTGACCAGATTATATCACGGGTGTTAGACGAACCGGTAAAGGATGTTTCCTGATGAAGAGATACATCCCAGGAATCGGATGGGTCGGTAAGGAAGAAATCGGGGTCGAGTATTGGAAAAACAGTGACCGCAGATACCACACCGATAAACAGCAGAAGCACGACAATAACTGCTATCAGGGATGATGTGTGTTTCATGGTATCACGTTTCGGAACGTGCACGAGATTCCACTAACCCCAGTACCAAGATCAACCCTCTTAATAATCAAAACCCTTTCCAGATCCAGACCATACGGTTTCAAACTCATCTACACCACTCGGATAGTACCCTACAAAAACCGGGTGACACGTATTTAGTCAGGCTCAATCAGGGATGTTCTGATCTAAAATCCGGTCAGCCCTGTTTGACTGAATTTGGAGAGTAGGGGATAATAACGGTTGTCATTTTCTCCCATGATTTTTGATCAGGAATGGGGCAATACGGGCGTCCCTTGAGTCCGTTTCACCTTAAAAACAATTATGTCCACGTAATGAAAATGTTTAAAAACACAAATTTCCGAAACTCCCGGCGGATACCACCGGGATCCCGAAGAAAAAAGATTTACTCTGTCTTTGCCAGGCTGACGCCATCGACCTTGATGTAGCGTCTCTTTAAGTTGTGCTTGCTGCCGAAGACCGCAAACGTGCGTTCCCTAGCCTGGTTTTCATTCGGTGCCGCGATCACTTTCGTGTAGGGCACCCAGTCTTCGCCCATCAAAAATGTTCCTTTCACTTCATACTTCTGCTCTGTCATACTTACTCACTCCAGAAATCCAAATACATCCTCGACCCTGCCGAGTTCAAACCCGCTCGTCGCGTTACCGGCAATGTAGCCCGTGTCGTTCACGAGAAGTCCGGTACCTATAAGGCCGCTGCCCATGTTGATCGTGCCGGTACCGACCGGTACCTTTGCCACCGCTTCGATCTGTGCAATCTGCTGCGCGGTCGCATTCGGGTGCACGATCACACCCTTGTTCGTGGCGGCGCCGGCCATGCCGACCGTCCGCACGCCTCCGAGCGTCAGGTGGATCACAACGACCCCCAGGAACTCCCCAACTGCCGCAGCGATATCGGCAGGAAGGTCCGGGTGCACCACGGCAAACGTATTGTTTGCCATGATCACGTTCCCTGCTGCGTTCATCGTATCAGAGAGCAGCATGACCTTCCGGTGCTTTTTAAGCACCGCAAGCTCGCTCTCTGTTGCAAGCCCCGAGACCACGAGGCCCCGGCTGTTCCCTGCAACAAGTGATCCGATAATCGAGCTGCCCTGGATGGTCGTCTCAACGAGTTCCACGGAGAGCGCCTCTTTAAGCGCCTCCCGGAAATCATCCGTCGCTTCCGGCGGGATCACCGCGATATCGCCTGCGACCCGGGCAAAAACCCCGATATTGGGATCCCCGGCAAAGTTGGTTGTGCGTTCCATATGCTTACGATTCCGGGGCAAGTTCTGCCTGGACCTGCCCGTCTTCCAGCTTCATGGCGCGGATCCGGATCTTTGATGGCGGTTTCTCGGCCCCCCGGCTCCACACCTTCTCGTTGATGGTCTTGTCAAGCTTGACATCCTCGGTCTTCATGTGCTTGGCAAGGTATTTGCGGATATCCTTGATTGCACCGTTCGCCCGCTTCCACCGGGGCATCCGGCGTACGTTCCGCAGAGGGATGATGTAGATGTGCTCCTGCATCTGTTCTGCCATGATCACACCTTCAACGTGCTTCTGCGCCAGTTGCGCCGCTTCGGGTGCGTAACAACAGCCCTCTTTGTCCTGATCATGACCCACTGGGGCACGCGCCGGTTCTGGTCGCACGCCTTTGCCAGCCGGATCTTCCTTCCTTTGCTGAGCCTGCTCATAGTCTTCACCTTATTTTGTTAATTGCTCTTCTTTCTTCCTACCACAAGAGATTGTTCGTGGTGCGGGGGGAACAGGGTGGCGGGATCAACTCCGCGGGCACGGATCGTCGCCCTGATCTCAGATTCGTAATCGCCGTTTGGGATCGTCCCGGTCTCCCCGTAATTTACAACGAGGAACCGGTCCGCCAGCCGGTCGACTTCGGATCGCATGTAGCCAAGGAGCGGGCGCACATACGTACTCCCGGTCCGGCCGCAGATGCTCTGCACCTGCGCCCTGGTAAGCATCGGGACCCGGTCGTCAAATCGTGTCCCGTCGCCGACGATGTTATACTCACCGGCAAGGGTCTCGATGGCAGTCTGGTGGATGCGGTTGATTGCATCGTTCGGGAATCCGCATGAAATTACCATGTCTGCCATCTCTTCTGCCATACCTTCGGGAAATACCCGTTTTCTCAAAGGAAACCCCAGCGCCTGCGCGGCATTTTCTATTGTCGGGATTAAGCGGGCGGGGTCGAACACAAACGTGTTGAGTTCAACCTCGTAATACGTACCCAGCATGATCGCTGCAAGGGAACTATCCTTCCCGCCGCTGTAAAGCACTCCTGCTTTCATCACTTTCTGGTGATCGAGTAATC
>Ga0181529_10001675_pt1 | contig 28063 bp, 19 predicted proteins | sample PEATcosm2014_Bin_36_FD_119763 | JGI IMG/M metagenome (GOLD analysis project Ga0181529, IMG submission 119763) | Peatland microbial communities from MTU Mesocosm Facility, Houghton, MI, USA - PEATcosm2014_Bin10_30_metaG | ecosystem: Environmental > Terrestrial > Soil > Wetlands > Peat | place... | reverse complement strand
GATCCTGGGGCTGGAGAAACCGGCTTTAGGGGAGCGGAACAGCGAAGCACCCGGCGCTCCCGGACGCAGTGCTCAGTACGGTGCATGCCCGTGGTGAGCAAGGCTGGAAATCAGGTCACTTGGGACCATTTTCTTTTTTGCCACGCATTTTTGATCCCCTCCAAGAACTGAGTCACAGATTTTTTCGATTTTTTTATCTTTCAAAATCAGGCTCTTAGCTGTCCTGTCCCGGCGCTGCGAGAAACTCGGCTGCTAGCGTCAGAGGCGGAAGAGGAGTCATGCACAAGTTTCTTGTGATGGCCTTGATGGGCCTGACAGCAACAGCACAGACGCAGATCGATCTGGCCACCCAGACGAAGCGAGTCGACTTTTCGAATGCGAGTTCCACGAAACCGCTACAGACTGGCGCGACTCTGCCCTCGACGTGCGTGGTAGGACAGATGTTCTTCAACACAGGAGCGCCGGCAGGGGTGAACCTGTATGCTTGCACAGCGACCAACACCTGGTCGGTGCAAGGTGGACTCAGCGGGGCCAACTGTTGGGCGGACGCCACCAGTCAGACCTTGCGGTGCCAGGATACCAGTGGCAACGTGTATGCCGTAGTGATGACGGCCAGCAGTGGGACCGCCAACCAGTGGGTGGACTATATCGGGGCCAATGGGGTTCCGCATACGTCGCAACCCACGGCTACGGCGGTCGGTGCGGTGGCGGATCCCGGAGGCAACGGGGTGCCCTACCGCAGTGGAAGCGGGGTGGCGACCGTGGCGAATGCCGCTCAGTTGAGCGGGCCGTTCTTCTGCCAGGATGCCGGAGCGAGCGGCGCCTATGGTTGCAGTCTGACGCCGTCGATCAGCAGTTACGTGGCGGGGACCACCTACTGGTTCCGCGCCAACACCGCCAATAGCGGAAGCGCCACGCTCAACCTGAACGGGTTGGGCGCCAAGGCCATCGTCAAGCTATACAACCAGAGTCTGGCCGGCGGTGACATTCGAGCCGGCCAGTGGGTGATGGTGACGTACGACGGCGCCAATATGCAGATGCAGAGCCAACTGGGCAATGCATCAAGCGGATCGGTGTCGACCGTATTTGGGCGTAGCGGCGCCGTCACAGCGCAGACCGGCGACTACAGCACAGCGCAGGTGACCGAGAGCGGCAACCTCTACTTCACCAACGCGCGGGTGCTGGCTGCCGTCACGGCGAATTCGCCGCTCTCCTACAACAGCAGCACGGGGGTGTTCTCCTGCCCCACGTGCCTGACATCGGGAGGCACCGTAGCCAGTGTATTTGGCCGCTCGGGCGCAGTGGCAGCGCAGACTGGAGACTACACCTTCGCACAAATCAGCGGGACCGTCAGCGGAACGCAACTGCCCACCACGGTGATGCAGACTAATCAAAGCAACGCCATCACCGCCGGAACCCAGGACTTCAGCCAGGCAGCGCACACACTTTCGATGAAGTCCGGGACCACAGCCGCCATGCCGACGACCTGCACCGTCGGGGAGTCGTATTTCGCTACCAACGCCACGGCCGGCCAGAATCTTTACGGTTGCACGGCAACCAATGTCTGGTCGCAGCAAGCGGGAACGGGCGGGAGTTCGAATGTCACCGTCCAAACCAGCGGAACTCTCGTGGGTACGCGAAATATTCTCAATATCGTCCCAGGGACAGGGATCACGCCGATTGTGACCGACACGGGGTCACAGATCAACATCCAACTGCCGATCGATACCGCAGTCACCGATACACGGCTGAACGCAGTGTCCGGTTCGGACCTGCTGGTGTTGCCTAACAGCGGGTCTGGAACAACCTACGCAGGTTGCCCATCAGGAATTACACCTCCACTCACCTCGGGCATGGTGGTGCACTTAGTGCCCGATCACAACTCCAACGGCGGCGCGACGGCCTTCAACTACTGCGGAACCGGGGCGATCGCGCTCATGGAGTCCGACGGAGCGACCAATCTTACTTCCTCCGACCTGGTCGCCGGGCGCCAGGTGGACACCTGGTACGACGGGACCAATACGAAATGGCGGCTGAAAGTGCCATCGGCAAGCGGGTCGCCAGGAACATCCAGCACGACCATCCGCATCGCGGCTGTGGTCTTCCCCGGAGGCGGATCGCCGCTCACCGGGCCGCAGGATGCCTGTGTGGATGTCCCTCTTTCGGCAACCATTACGGGAATCACGTTGCTATCCGACGTCGCCGGAAGCGTCACTGTGGATGTCCGCACCGTAGCGGGAGCCAGTTACACAGGGCCGGCATCGGCGAGTACGATTACGGCGTCGGACACTCCGGCCTTGTCCGGGGCGGCACGATATCACGACACCGCGCTGACCGGGTGGAGCACGTCGGTTCCCGCTGACGCAGTAATGTGCTTCCATCTGACGAATCCATCGACCATTACCTGGCTGTTGGCCGATGTGAAAGGGACGGCGAACTAAGATGTTGACACGAGCGCTCGCATTGACTCTTTTGGGCTGTCTTCCAGGGATGACGGCCATTCAGCGGCAGGCCCACGCCTATGGCACTGGTGTCGGGTTTGCCGCGGTCACCGCCACTCTCAGTAACTGTTCGACCAACCACGGGTATCTGATCGTGCTAGCCGTAACCGACTACGCGCACGACCCAACTACAGACACCGTATCCAGCACGTCGATCCCGAGCGGATGGAGCCATGGAAATAACTCAGTATCCGGCACCGAAGACGTGGCCATATGGTGGGCATACTCCACGTCCCTAAGCAATAGCGAGGCGATCACGGTGACGAATGGATCGTATCCCGCCGTATTCGCAGCGTGTTATTCCGGCACATCGAGTTCTCCCCTGGACCAACAGAACGACGGCATTTCCCAGCCGGGGCCAGTGACGCCGACCCAAAGCAATGAGCTGATTGTAACGGCGTGCGCGACTGAGGGTTTATCGTCCTCACCTACCGTAAACAGCGGATTCTCCGTCACTGACGCACTCCCGGAACATGCGGGGTGGTACGTCGGCGGCGGAATGGCAGACCTTATGCAAACCGCCGCGTCGGCAACCAATCCGACCTGGACAGACGGCAGTTCTCCGGCGGCGGCAATTATGACGTTCAAGGCTTCGGCATCTTCGGCCGGCAGCAAGTTCTCGATTGTCATGGAGAGATGACGATGCGTTTCATTCTTCTATCGGCACTACTCATTCCATCCGCGTTTGGCGCGCAGTCCGTCAAGACGACTGGACAGATAGGTGTTACCCTATCGCCGGCTGGCTATAATGCGGGTACACGACCCATGAGGTGGGAGGGCCGGATCCACAATTTCGGCTCCGACCTTCCGAACATCACACCCCTGGTGCGGGCTGGTTACTTGGCTATGTCCGGAAATGGTTCCGATTTAGCGTTCTTCGGTACGATGGGATTCGGCTGGGGCGATATCACCTCGGATCAAGGAGTGGTGCGGCAGTGCTGTTTCGGCGTCACGGGAGCGAATGGCGATCTGGTGTGGAGGCTGCAGAGGGACACTGCGGGCGTGAATTGTGGGGGCAGCTCCTGTTATACCTTCGAAATCTGTTACACGCTCGGAGGGTATTGCGGCTATTCGACTTTATCAATGACCGTAGTTTCCAACTGGGCAGCGGGAGCGTCATTTTCACTGGTGCCAGGCACGGATCTTGCGTGGCTCCGTTGGTACCCAGGCGTGGTTTCGGCGGGCATGGTCGGGAATCAGTTGCTGAATGCGATTTCATTGCCAGCCCCGAGTAATCCGTCCGCTCTGCTTGGCGATTGGGAGTTTGAAAGTAACCTCAACGACTCTTCCGGGAATGCCGCGGCATGGACAGTGTTCTCCGGGACCGTGTCTTTCGAAACGACTCCGACTTACGCCCCGATGTGCTCGGCGGGAGCCCCCCAGAGCGATCGAGCGGGGTCGACAATCGCCTTGAGTTCCGCCAGCAGCCAAGCCCTGGACGGGGGCGCCACCCTCACGCTTTTGTGGCAGCAGGTGGCGGGCGTTTCTCCGGTTCCCGTCCGCTGGACGTCCGCGCAGACCATCGCGACGCCAACCGCGATCCTGCCACAATTCGGTTCATACAATTTCCAGCTGACCGTCACTGACGGTTCGGGCCAATCGAGCTCTTGTGTGGTACACGATGGCGCGGCCCCCACGGACAACAACGGAGTAGTGCTGTATCCCTCCGGAGGACTGTACAGTGCCGCGAATTTCTTCCTCGGGCCATTGATCCAATGGGGACAGAATCCCTGGCCTTGGTACGACACGAGCCACCAGCTCGCTGCGGACACAAACCGCGCGGCGCTTGGCCCCCCCGCCGGCAACGGTCAGCAGGTCACTGTTCTGAGCACCGCTCTTGGCGCGACGGACACAGTACTCAATGTCATCAGTAACTCCTGGAACTCGGGAAACACCGGGGCGGCTGTTCTGATCGGGTCGGAGCAGATACTGCTCGGCGCCAATGTCGGCTCGACGCAAATCGCCATCTGGAAGCGTGGATACCGGGGTAGCACGGCTGCGGCAGCTCCTTCAGGAATGGCGGTGAATGCCTTTTATTATTGGGACTGGTACGACTGGAATCAGGGGCCGGGCAGCGGCGGCTGCACGGTCACCAACAATAGCACCACGGTCACCTGCAGCGGCGCGCAGTTCATCTCCGGGGGCGGTCAGTATGCCATCTGCACCGCAGGGGGAGTGGCCAGCAACGGCAACTACATCGTGATCTGGCACCCCACCGACACTGCCAAAACCGGACGGATGATGTACCAGGTCACGTCCTGCGCCAGTGACACGCAGGCGACGCTCTCGCTCCCATGGGCTCAGTCCGGAGGCGGCAGCGGCGGAGGCGTGGATGGGGCCCATCCGATTCCCGCGGGAAGCTCCTTGCAATATTCGATTGCCACGCCCTTCGAAGCGTATTGGTTCGATTACCAGGGAGACCCGCGGTCCCTGGACTATTACGACAATGTCGTTGCGTACTATCTCCTCTACCTGCGGTCAGGCATCGACCTCTACTTAATTGCAGCCCGGCAGGTCGCTGATCTTTTCTACTACGGTCCATTCGTCGATCAGGGCTACGCAGTCATGTACTATTCTGGAGGAGCTGGCGGTCCTCCGGCGCGCGCCCAGTCGCAACTCGGTTTGTGGCTGCGCAACAACGATAGCCCCCAGGTTGACATGACCACCGGCATCGAGCGGGCGGTTTCCTGGAACCTTTGGGAAGAGGCGGTAGTGCAGCCCTACTATGGTGGGAGCGTCACTCTTGGGGATGACCGGGAGCACGCCTACAATCTAGCCGCCATTGCCTATGATCTGGTCCTAGACAAGAATACGACGACGTGGAACCTGTCCCAGATAGTGCCGGGACAGACGTCGGCAACGTATCCGCAAGCGGCTCTGGCGGCGCTCCAGGGAGCCGTCAGTCCCACCGGTGCGTGGAATCTCTGGTACACCGCGCAACTTTCGAATGGTCTCTGGCCGATCAATGCCAATACCGGAGGGCAAAACGGCTACGGGAGTTGCTCGAATTGCGTCGTCACGGGCGGCGGCACTTCGACCGTCGCGCTCACCAACGGATCGGCGAACGTGGTGGGGACCGGCACGGCCTTCAACTGCACCGATTCGGCGATCTACCAGAGCCCTCTCAATGCGACGGGAGCGAACGGGCCAACTCCGGGTGGCAACATCTGGTTCTGGCACTCCACTCCGGCAACGTTTCCGAGCCCGGGCGGCGGCGATTCCCAGGGCTATGCAATCGCATCCTGCACCGACGCGACCCATCTGACGTTGACCGCTCCCTATCAGGGCGCGACCTGCGGCGCATGCGGGTACCAGATCCCAAGCAACGGCGGCGGGAATCAGTACACCGGCTGGGGGGCGCTCGGCTATATGATGGGCCTCGCCTCGCGGGCGATGTGGTACGTCTATCACGCGCTGCTCGGCGCGGGAGATGGAACGAACGCCGCCCACGCCCTCGGACTGGCGCAGAATGCAAACTCATGGATGCTGACCCACGCCTACCGGTCGGACACCAACGGCGTGAACTACGGCGCCGATTTTGCGGATTGCGGATATCCGGTAGCAGCCAGCAGCTTTCAGTGTAGCCAATACGACACCATCACAGACTCACTCGGGTTTTCGGCGGAAGGCCCGCTTTCCTGGTTCTCGGCGGTCAACTATAACCCTTCCGATTCGACATCCAAGGCCACCGCAGACGCACTCTACAACCAGATGTGGGCCAAACCGGGGACCTGTCCCGCTACTGGCCCGTGCAACTCGACGGTGACGAGTCCGACCAACTATCTGACCCAGTTCGATCCAACCGTGAACGGATTCATGCTTTCCGGGACCCCGCCGCCGCCAAAGTGGCTCGGCCAGTACTTCGGATTCGGCGACTACTCCTCGTGGCCGGCGATCCGCCTGGGAGGTGCGGCGCCAAGCGCGGCCCTGCAGTTCTACGTTTCCTTTTCTCTCGGGAGCGTAGCCAACGCCACGAAAGTTGTCGTCACGGCTACTGGGCCGAACGGTGCTGCATCGTCGACCACCTGCACGGCATCGCCGTGCTCGATCACGGTGCCGCGCGCGGATCAGCCGAGTTACTCGATTCAACTGCAGTATCAGTCCGCCAGCGGGGCGGTACTGGCGACCTCCAGCCTGCCGGTGATCGAATCCCAATAACCGGGCGCATCTTCCTCCTGGGGGCGGCTACTGGCCCGGCGCGCCACGGCCGCCTCCGGCGGGAGGCTTCAACTCGTACCCCTGCGGCGGTTCGGCGCCCAGCAGGTAACGGACAAAATAGTCCCACCGCCGGCGGACCATATACGGCTCGTTGCCGAAGCCATGCGACCTGTTGGGCAGCAGGAGGAGGTCAAAATCCTTGTTGGCTTTAATTAACTCGTTCACCACCAGCAGAGTGTTGTACGGTGGCACGTTGTTGTCCATGGTGCCGTGCGCCAGCAGGAGATGGCCCTTCAGATTCTTGGCCACCAGTTGATTGGCCTGGTTGTCGTAGTTGGTGGTGCCGTCGGAGTTCTTTTGCAGTAAGCCCTGGTACTTCTCGGCCCAATCGTCTTCATATTCGCGATTGTCGTGATTCCCGGCCTCGGAAATGCCAACTTTGAAGAAGTCGGGGTACCGGAACATAGCGTCGGCAGTGGCATAGCCTCCGCCGGAGTGGCCGTAAATGCCGGCGCGGTCGATATCGATGTACGGATACCGCCGGGCCAACTCCTTCATCCCCCCTACCTGATCCGGCAGCGTATTGTCCCCCATGTTAGCGAAATAGGCATCGTGGAACTTCTTCGACCGCCAAGGTGTCCCCATGCCGTCTATCTCCACCACGATGAAGCCGAGTTCCGCCAGGGCTTGCGTATCGCCGCGCGCGGCCGAGAAGTTGCGGCTGCCCACGCTCCCCGTCTGCGGCCCCGGATAGATGTGGTTGATGATGGGATACTTTCGAGACGGGTCGAGGTTGGTGGGCTGGAACATGAGCCCGTAGAGATCCGTCACGCCGTCGCGGGCCTTGACCTTGATCGGGATGGGCGGCTTCCATCCGGCCGACACCAGTTTCGAGATGTCTGCCTTCTCCAGTGTGGCGCAGAGCTTGCCGGTTTCGTCGCGGACCACGGCCACCGGCGGCGTATTCGGCGTCGAGTATGTGTCCACCAGGTAATGGCCGGACGGCGAAAGCTGGACGTCGTGATTGGCGTCTTCCGGAGTCAGCAGCGCCAGGTTCTTGCCGTCGAATCCCACCTTATAGAAGTGAATGAAGTATGGGTCGCCCTTCTCGCGCCCGACGCCGTAGAAGTAAATCACGCGGCCCTTTTCGTCGATCTTCACGATCTGCGTCACGTTCCAATCGCCCGCGGTGATCGCGTTCTTCAATTTGCCCGTCGCCAGATCATACAGGTACAGATGGCCCCAGTCGGATTTCTCCGAGAACCAGATGAACTCGTTCGATGCCGGCAGGTAAGTCCAGTTCACTCGTCCGTTCCCCGACTCGAAGTACGTAGCGGCCGATTCCTCGAACACATCGCGAATCGCGCCGGTAGCTGCGTCCGCGACATGAAGTTGTTCCCGCTTGTGGTCGCGCGAACTGGACACAAAGGCCAGGTGGGCGGAATCCGGGCTCCACTGCACGTCGCTCCACTCGCCTCCGCGGCAGGTGATGTCGTCGCATAGCGAGGACCGATGCGGATCTGGCGGCATCTGCAGACGGATCACTTTGCTCTTCTCGACATCGATAACGACGCGCTCGATCATCGCAATCGCCTCATCGCCAGGCAGCGGATATTTCCATGCCCGCAGCGTGGGATGGCCGACCGCGGTGTTGACCAGATACATATCGCCGACTTTGCGCTGATCCTGCTGGAACGTCGCGATCTTCTTGGAATCGGGCGACCAGAGCAGGATGGCGCGATCGCTGTTGGTCCATCCGGCGTTGTCCGTGGCGTAGCCGTAATCCTTGACGCCATCGGTGGTCAGTTGAGTTTCCTTTCCCGATGGCACGTCGCGCATCCACAGGTTGTAATCGCGGATGAAGGCCGAACTCTTGCCGTCGGGCGACACCACACCGGCCGCTCCGCCGCCTCCGCCACGACCGCCCCTGCCGCCGCGGCCTCCCCGGCCACCGCGTCCGCCCGCCGCACCCGCCGGCTCGGGGTTTTCGTCGATCGCACACGCAGCGCCGGCGCGGTCGCATTTCCACGCCTTGCCATCCACGCGGAAGGAGACCGATTGCCCGTCCGCCGCCGGTTCAATCTCCGTAAACGGCAAGTGGGCGGCAGCGTATTTCGCGCCCGCCGCCACCGAGAGCGCCGCGGCCAGTTTGACGTGATCGAATGCCGGTTCGCGGACTCCGCGCGCGGGGTCAACCAAGACGAACTCGCTTCCCTCCGCGGTAGTGACGCGGTACCAGAAACGGTCGCCCGAGATCCACGTGGGACGCACTCCGGTTCGCGTCACCAACGCCGTAGTGTTGTAGGTCATGAACTTCTCGGCTCGCGCATAATCGGCCGCGCTCAAGGCGCGGGGCGTCTGTGCCGCCCCCGGAACTGCGCAAATCAGTACGGCTCCCAGCCAGGCAAAACCCAAGCTGGAGCGTCTTTCGGCACACGGTAGCATTCCCAACCTCCAATTCGATTGAATGCCCATTAAGGCATTACGGCGGCCGGGAAGTCAAGCCACCGGCCGACCCTCTACGGCGTACCCCGCACCGCAATGCCGACTTGCGCCAGCGTCAGGCCGATCATGACGATCACCGTGGCCCAGGTAGCCAGGTTGAACCATCGGGAGTTGACCCACTCGCCCATCAGATCCGACTTGTTGATGAGGATCACCATGAAGATGAGCACCAGCGGCAGCAGCACGCCGTTCAGAACCTGCGAGAGCAGGATCATGCGGACCAATGGAAAATCGGGGATCAGCACCACGCCCGCACCCGCGACGATGAGAGCCGTGTATAGAAAATAAAAGATCGGCGCTTCGCGCAAACTTCGGTTCACGCCGGCTTCGAATCCCAGCCCCTCGCACACCGAATACGCTGTGGACAGCGGCAGAATGCAGGCAGCGAAAATGGACGCGTTGAACAGTCCGGCGCTGAACAGCAGAAAGGCGTACTGCCCGAACGGCTTCAGCGCCAGGGCAGCCTCTTTGGCGTCCTGGATGTCTTTCGGCGCCACTCGATAGATAGCACCCGCGCAGGCCACAATAATGAAGAACGCGATCACGTTCGTCATGATGCAGCCCACCACCACCTCTATGCGCGATGCCGCGTACTCTTTGGCGGTAACGCCCTTCTCGACCACCGCGGACTGCAGGTAGAACTGCATCCACGGCGCGATCGTCGTTCCCACCATGCCTATCAGCATGTAGATGTAGCCGGCGTCGAGCAGCATGACCGGCTTCACGCTGTAGATGGCCGCCTCTTTCCAGTCCGGTTTCACCAGGAAGCCGGAAATGATGTAGGTCACGTACAGAACGCACGAGAACAGGAAGATCTTCTCCACGCTCCGGTAGTTGCCCTTCACCACCAGGAACCAGACCGCGACCGCCGACAGCGGCACCGACACGTAGCGGCTCACGTGAAACAACTCAAGCGAACTGGCCACGCCGGCGAATTCCGCCATCACGTTCGTCAGGTTGACCAGCACCAGCAGCGCCATCATCAGAAACGTGATGCGCAAGCCGAATTCCTCGCGAATCAGATCGGAAAGGCCCTTGCCCGTGACCGCTCCCATGCGTGAACACATCTCCTGCGCGATGATCAGTACGAACGTGATCGGCAGCAGAGTCCACAGGGGCAGATACCCATATTTCGCCCCGGCCGCGGAGTAAGTATAGATGCCGCCGGAATCGTTATCGACGACGGCGGTGATGAAGCCCGGCCCGATGACCGCAAAGAAAATCAGTATGTGATAGCGGAAGCGGCTCAGGAGTTTCCGCATCCGTCACTTCTGCCTCAGGAGAGAAATGACGTCGTCGGCCGTGATCACACCAGCCAGTTTGCCGTCTTCGTCCACCACCGGCAACGTCAACAGGTTGTACTTGTCGAACAGCGCGAAGATGCGATCCTGCGGCTGATCGACCCTCGCCTGAATCAGCGTCTCCGCCGCCAAGCTCCGTAGCTTGGCCTCGCCCGCCGCCGGAAACAGGCGCGCCAGCGGTATCGCCGCAATCAAGCGTTCCTCGCTGTCGATCAGGAACAGCGTGTTCAGTCCGTCGAGCAGGTCCTCATTGCCCTTCAACGCAGCCATGGCGTCGTTCACCGACGCGTTCTCGTGCAGCGACACGAATTCGGTATTCATCAGACCGCCGGCCGAGTCCTCTTCGAACTCCAGCAGTTCGCGGACTTCGGTCTTGGGCTCCGAATCCATCTCCTCCAGAATTCCTTCCGACGTCTCCGTTTCCAGTTCGGACAGGATATCGGCGGCTTCATCGGGCGCCATTTCTTCGACGATATCGGCCGCCTTCTCCGGTTCCAGCGCTTCCAGGATGCTGGCCTGCATTTTCGGGCTCTCGACCTCCGACAGCGTGTCGGCGGCCACTTCGCTGTCGATGGTTTCGAAGATGGCCTCGCGTTCCGCCGGGCTCAGTTCCTCCACGATGTCCGCCAGGTCCGCGGGGTGAATCCCTTCCAGTTTCTCGTAGGAAATATTGAGCCGCAGGCGCCGCAGCGGGTCCGGTTCGATCACGTTGGCAAATTCCCAGCGGATCGAATTCGGCGGAATCCTTCGCTGCAGCCGGCGAATCCAGCGCGGGGGCAAGGCGCCCTGCAGCAGCCGGCGAAGGATGCTGCGCAGGCCCACATCCACTTCCAGAACGATGAGCGAGTCGCGCGCGCCGTCGGTCCGGACTTCCATGGTCACGTCGTTGACGCGCACTACCTTGCGCCCGGTCACGTCGATGATCTGCTGGTCCAACAAGTCCCGCCCGATGCGCATCATGTACTCGTCGTCATGATACGGCGTGAGGACTTCGTCGCTAAGGGACAGTCCCTTTTCGAGCGAAATGGAACGGATTTGATCGTAGCGGATGGTCAGCCAGGTGAGCCCCCCGGTCACCAGGAAGCGGTCGATCCGCGACGAGTCGAGCAGCGGCACCAGTGCTGCATCTTTCACCCTGCCGATGCGGCGGCCCTTGAGGTCCAGGACCGGCATACCTAACAGCTCGGTAAAGAACAGGAGGTTTTCCGCCATCGCAACGCTCTCGCGTCCGGCACGAAGAGCGCATCCGCACCGGCCAGCAACGCCAGCCGCGGCGGTGATACGACAGTGGTCCTGCGATGCGCTCTACACGAGATTCCGACGCCATTTCCAATATGGCGCATTCGTTCGGACACCCGCAAGGAAAAAGTGCCGCCGTCCGAAATGCTACAGCAGCTCCGGTTCATTCACCGGTGGCGTGTCTTCGGCAGAGGGATCCTGGAGCGGAGCGGGCTCGGGCTCCAGTTCCGGTTCCTGTTCCGGGGCCGGCTGCGGATCGATCGCGGGCTCCGTTTCCGGCTGCACCGCGACTTCCGGTTCGTCCACCACGGCGCGGACTACCGGGCGTGCCGGCTCCTCCAAGGTCACTTCGCATTCGCAGCAATCGCTGCAGCGCCGGCACTTGGAGCAGAGATGATTGTCGCAGGCGTCCTTGGTGCAGCGCGCGCAGATCTGTGTCGACTCTTCTCCGCAAATACTACAGGCAAATGGCATAAAGTTTCACTTCTTCTTGACCGGCTTGGACGCCGTGGCCGGAGGCGCCGTCACCAGGCCGCGACACCGCTGGGCTTCCTTGTCCATCACCTTCAGTTCCTGTTCGCGGGTGTTCGCCAGGTCGACGATATAACGCTGGAACCGCTCCCGGCTGGTGCTGTTTTGCGCCGCCAGCGCGGCCAGCGCCTGGGCGTCCGCGGCCGTCTGATACTTGCGAATGCCCTCCTGCAGCGACAGCAGCGTCACGTCCAGGCTTTGCAGCCGGATGAACAGGTCGATCGAAGAGCCCAACTGCTCGGGATTGGCGGCCAGTTGGCGCGCCGCTTCACTCAGGTTCTTGGCCTGGTCTTTGCACGACTGCACCTGCTCCGCGTAGGTCTCCGATGCGCCCTGCTCTACCCATGCACGCGCATCGATCCGGTCGAGCGCCGGCAGGAGCCGGTCGGCGTGTTTGCCGATTTCCTGCAGCACCGCGGCGATGTCCCAATCGGTTTCCAGACCGGCTGGACTAGGAGCGGTTTGCGGGGGAGCGGCGTGCGGTTCCTGAGCGAAGGCCAGAAGAACGGTGAAAATCGCTGCGGCACAGGCACGGTACATACTCAATCCAGCCTATCACGGGAAATTTGCGCGATCCTGCGGCGAGCAAGTTCTAGTGTCCGCCGCCAGTCGTCGGACCGGCAGGCGGTGCGGTTCCGGTGCCCGAACCGGTTCCGCTGCCGGGGTTATTCTTTCCTTTGTCGCCCTGTGCGCCGGCCACTCCGCCCACGCCGCCGGTTCCCGGCAATCCGCCGCCGCCGCGCTGCGCCGCGATGCGGATGGCATCGGGTATGGCATTCACTACTGCGCGGAGCTGGCCGCTGTGGTCCACCATTTTGGCCATCAAACGCTGACCGCGGTAGACCCTGACGGCTTGCCCTTCTTTGAGCAGCGGTTCGTCGCCCGGCGCTGTCAAATTTTTGACTTGTACCACGCCTTCGTCAACCGACACCGCAGTCGTGCCGTCGTCGTCTTCCACAACCACGTCAAATTTCGTCCCGCGGACAGAAATCACCGCCGTCGGTGTGGTCACGCTGTTGTAGTTGGGGCCGTTCAAGTGCTGAATCCACACCCTGATGTGGCCGATCCACACGTTGAGCAGGTCTTTGTAAGTGACTGTGGCATTGTCGTGGAACACGACCTTCGAATCGGGATACACTTCGAACACGCTGCCATCGGCGACTTCGAACTTGCCATATCCGTCCGGTCCGGTAACGATGGTTTCCTGCCGCTTGACGTCGTTGCCCTCGAAAAGTGCTTGCAGGCTACCTCGCATTACGGACAACTGGCCGGATTGCACGATGACGCGCGCGGTACCATTCTTGATCGGCTCCGTCGAAAGACAGACGACGGTCAGAGCTGCCGCAAGCAGCATTCGAATGGTCCGCATGAGCACAGAGTACCGGAGCATAGTATCGTTGCAGGAGCCCGGAATCAAAAACCCTGGCCCCTGTGCCAGGACGTTTTCAGTCTAGCACTAAACTTGCAAGGCAACTATGGGACCAGATATCAAATCTCGCTGCAAGCCACGTGATTTCAGCAGGTTGTTGGATGTAAAGCGGGACAGAAATAGGTTAGAATGAAACCGACGGTGTGTCATTTGGGAACACTTCGTACCGTTTATTACACAGCCGTGATGGTGCTGGTAGCCGCGTCGGCCGCCATGGCACAGGTGCGCATCCCGGTATGGCACAAGGTGGGCAGCATGGCGGTCGACCTGAATCTGGCGTCGCCGGCCACCGGCCCCATGCAGCAGGTTTGGTTCTCGGCCGACGGATCTACGTTGTACGCCCGCACTCCTGGCCTCAAGACATTCGCCACTACCGATTTCGACACCTGGACGCCCGTCGCCAACCCTCCCGACCCTCCCGCTCCCGGAACCACCGCGCAGATGGTCCGCCTTCCCGAAGCGGGCGCACAGATCGTCCCCGCCTCCCCGAATAGCAATCAGGCATTCGCCCTGGGCCGCAACCTCTCGCGGACCGACGATGGCGGCCACTCCTGGATGAATTTGACCGCCTTCAAATCGCAATCCGTGGTAGGGTTCGGACAGCGCAGCGTCGCCGTCCACCCGCTCGATCCGGACCAGGTGGTGGTGGCCAACGACTATGGAGTCTGGCGCTCCATGGACGGCGGATTGTCCTGGACCGGTCTGAATTTGTATCTGCCCAACCTCTCCGTCCGCCGCATTCTCTCCACTCCCAGCGGGACGGCCGGGGTGCGCGTCGTAGCCGGCGTCGCCGATAGCGCCATCCCCATCGAACTGGCGCCCAGCGGAACCGTCTGGGAGCCGGTCTCCGGTTTGCACGCCGACGAGGACGCTCTGTCGCGGAAATACTCGCAGTTGCTCGGCGTCGAAATTACCGCCGTGTCCACCACCGGCGACACGGTGATTGCCGGCTCCTCCGATGGGCGGATCTGGTGGTCGCAGGATGGCGGTAAGACGCCCATGAACCTGTCCACGCTGCCGCCCGGCATGGAAGTCAAGGCGGGCAACCGCATCGAGCGGCTGTGGGTGGATCCTTCCCAGTCGTTGGTAGCGATCGCCGCGCTCAGCGGTTCCGGACACCACCTGCTGCGCACCTCGAACCGCGGCCTCACATGGGAGGCAGTGGACACCGCCAGCCTTCCGGACGGCCCGGCATGGTCCGTGGTGGGCGACCGGTCCGCTGGAGCCATCTATGTGGCAACCGACAAAGGAGTGTTCTACGGGCATACCGACCTGGACTTGGGCGTCACCACGTCAATTGTTTGGCAGCACCTCACTCCGCCTCCCATGCCGCAAGTGCGCGCCACCGATGTCCGCCTCGATCCCAGCGGCGTTCAACTCTACATCGCTCTCGATGGCTACGGCGTCTACCGCACTCCCGCGCCCCATCGGGCCGACACCCTACGCATCGTCAACGCCGCCGATTACAGCAATCGCGCCGCCGCTCCCGGGTCGCTGCTCAGCGTGATCGGCACGCCTGTGAACAGCGTGCGCGGCGACAATCTGGACTACCCGGTGTTGCTGGTTCTGGATAACGCGTCGCAGATTCAAGTCCCCTTCGAAGCCGTCGGTCCCAACGTGGTCCTCACCCTGCAAACGCCCAGCGGCACCCAATTTCGCGGCTTGGCCGTGCAGTCCGTTTCCCCCGCCATCCTGACCGGAAGCGATGGCGTTCCCGTGGTGGCCGATGCCGATAGCGGTCTGGCGATTGACGGCCGCAATCCCGCGCATTCCAACGGCCGCATCCAGATTATGGCTGCCGGTTTGGGCAAGGTCCGGCCGGAGTGGCCGGCCGGGGTCGCAGCGCCCGCCGTCAACCCGCCGGCAGTGGTCGCCAACGTTCAGGCATATCTGGACGGCAAACCCCTGCAAGTCACCGCCGCCACCCTGGCGCCGCAATTCATCGGCTTTTACATCGTCGAGATCCAGCTTCCCCCGGTGACCAACGCCGGCCCGGCCGAGTTGCACATCACCGCCGACGGCCAGGAAAGCAACCGCGTGCAGATCGTGATCGAGCCGTAGTCCGCAGCGGTAAAAAAGATTCGCGCGGGTGGCGCCGCCTGGAACCGCGACCGGCAGGGAGCGGCCCGACGAAGAGTTGCGCTTTCCTGCGCCCGGAATCAGGGTGACTCATCTGTCGCCAGGGCCGCGCCCCAACGGCGATTTTGGCCTGCGGCTCCGCTGCCCCGTGGGGCAGCCAATCCTGGCGAAGTTCGCCCTTGCGTTCGCCCCGCCAACTCACCGGTACGTCTTATCGTCCACGCGGCTCAGATCCCCATCAAACACCCCCAGCGTCACGATGGCGAACGTGAAGACATTCGTCCCCGGCTCCAGATGCCCGCCGAACGCATGCTCCGGATTCGCCAAGGTCATGTGCGCGTGGACCCGTCCGTCGATCACGTAGCCATTCATGCCCACGATATCCGCCGGCGCCGTGGGGTCCTGCACGAACTCGTCTTTCGACGGAAACGTCCGGTTGCTCACCGTGTGCACCTGGTAGTTCCGTACCGACCCCGCTCCCGCCAGGATCACCGCGCTGCGAATCTTCTGCTCCTTGACCATCTTCTCGATTCCCGCCAGCAGGTCGGCCTGATACTTGAATCGCAGGATCACCACGCGGTCGAACTTGCCGCTGATGGCGTATACGTCCGGCACCGCCGCGCTGTTGGGCTTCCCGTCCTCGGCCGGCGTGGTGGCATTGGTGATCTCTCTCCGCGTCTGCTGCGCCACGGCAATCGCCGCGCACGCGGCCGCGGCGGGTATCCATTTCATAAGGGCTGGCTTCATAGTGGCTCTCCTTTTCCGCTTCACGTCAGATTATACTGGCGTTCAAATGTCGGAATCCGAAAGTAGTCGCCCTCGTAGCGCGGCCCTCGGCGCCGCCACCTTGGCCATGTGTGCCCTCGCCGTTGCGCAAACCGGCGCCCAGCCCTCCAAAGAACCCGGCCTCCTTTTTTATCTCTCCGGCGATCACGGCCTGACCGCCGACTACGCCGCCGGCGGCGACCCCGTCCCCAGCTTTCAGAACAACGACGTCCGCGTGAAGCCCGGCGGCAAGCGCGGCTCCTACATCGAGTGCGGCGACAAACAGGTTCTGGCTTATTGGGCGCCCGGCAATATCTACGCGCAGCGCGGCACCCTGTCCTTCTACTGGCGCTCGCGATATCCCGTGGGCAAAACCGAATTCCCCGTCTTCCGCGTCGGCTATGCCGACCATTCGAGCTGGGACATGGTGTGGCTGCGCATCGATTACAACGGCAAGCCCGGCTTCGACGCCTTCGTCACCGATGTCAACCTCGGCCGCACGCGGGTCTCGTATGCCATGCCCGATTTTCCTAAGCCCGATGAGTGGGTCCATCTGGCGCTGGCGTGGGACGAGGCCGTCGGCATTCGCTTTTATGTGAACGGCAAGATGGCCATGAAAGCCGCACCCACCGGCCTGTTCGATGCCGCGCTAGACCAGTTCGGTCCGCACTCTCGCGCCATCAACTCCATCCAGGTGCAGAGCGACTACAACTTCGACCGCGGCGGCGACATCGATGAAGTCCGCATCTACGACCGCATGCTGACCGATGAAGGCGTCGCGGCGCTTACTCGGGGAGAGACGCCTCCCCTGGCCCCGCCGAGGGTTTACGTCGGCTCTCCCGAGGCGCCACCTTCCTTCCTGTTTCGCTACGGCTGGGACCGCGATGTCCCGGCCGAACTCCCATCTCCCTATACGACGGTCCGCAAAGTCGAAATCCACGACGCCTACGATCTGAAACGCTGGTGGTGGAAGGCTACCGACGGCATCCGCGAAACCACCTGGCCCGGCGTCTACAATCGTTCCCGCCTGCCCAATCGAAACGACTATTTCCAATTGCCCGATTGGGACTGCTACACGCTTTCCGGCAAAGCCATCACCTTCTTTATGCCCAACGAACCGTGGAACCACCTGGAGATTTCCGGCGGCGCCTTCGGCAAAATGGCTTTGCTCGGTTGGGATACGGAAAAGCACACCGACTCCGAGCGCATTCTCTTCGAGCGTCCCAAGGGCCGCGAACACACGGTCCATCGCCTGCCGCAGCCCATCACCGGACAGAAGATCCGCTTCACCAACGTGGAACAGGAAACGCCCATCGGCGAATTGTCCGCGTACTACGTGCACGAAGGCAAAGAGCCCTCCGGCATCGCGCAGTTGAAATACCGGCTCACGGCCTTTGCAGAGGCCGACAATCCCAGTCTCGCGCCGCTCGTCCAGTTCATCGCCGGACGCTATCCGCCGGAACAGCGCCAGACTGTTGTAGCGCTTCCTGCAGGCGCTCCCAAGACCGCGCGCAAAGGGGCGCAGACGGGCGAACCGCTGGTCCACATCCTGGTGCCCGCCGATTTCCGCGAAGTTCCCAACAGCCGCTTCTCCTACACTTGGGACAACATGACGGCCGGCCTTGACGGCATCGCCATCGACCTGCCCGCGCTGGACATCGCGCCTTCCCATGGCGGCGTGATCCCCATGAACATCCAGGTGAAGGATCCCCTCTGGCCCATGCGCGACATGCTCGATTTCACGTTCTCCGTGAAACCCGGCGCGCCCCACACGCTCTGGCTCGACCTCCGCGATCGCATCCTACCGCACGGCAAGAGTTTCTATCTGACCATCGCCTCCGCGAGCTCGCAGTTTAGCGCCAGCTCGCTCGAAGGCGCCGAGCTCCGCCTCATCTTCAAACCCTACAAGGACGCCCTGCCCGAGCATGAGCTCGACCGCTTCACCCAGGTCCGCGACAACTACGCCAACCTCGTCGAAGAGCATCCCAACACCAAACGCCTGCACATTTTCCAGCGCTTCGAAGGCGACCTCGCCGACCTCCTGCGCGTCAATCCCGAACACGAACTCGGCCGTCTCTATTGGTACGACGTCAACAAAGAGCAGGCCAAGCCGCCCTTCACCCAGCCCACCCCGCCCCCCGGCGTCCCGCTGTGGGCCTTCCGCCAGGTGGAGGATCTTCGCTATCTCGACCGCTTTATCAACTGGTACATCGACAACCGCCAGATCGAAAACGGCGAACTCGGCGGCGGCCTCTCCGACGATGGCGACCTCACCAACTGGTGGCCCGGCACCGCGCTCATGGGTGTCACGCCCGCCAAAATCCAGAAGTCCCTGCTGCGCGTCCTCGACGCCTTTTACAACGACCACATGTTCACCAACGGCCTCTCCACCATTCAGGCCGACGAGTTGCACAGCTACGAAGAGGGCATCTCCTGCCTCGGCGAATCGCTCACGCTCGATTTCGGCAGCCCCAAACAACTGGAGCGCGCCATGGTCACCGCCAAGCGCCTGGAGTGGCTCACCGGCCGCAACGCCGCCGGCCATCTGCACATCAAATCGTCGTACTTCAACGGCGCCAAAATGGCCGAGGACGAGCCGTGGACGTGGTCCAAGGCGTCGTCGTACCTGGTCTTCCATCCCGCGCTGCTGCTCGTTCAGTTCAACGGCACACCGGAGACCCGCCAGATGGTGCTCGGCCTGGCCGACGGCCTGCTCGCTCACCGCAAAGCCGGTCCCGACGGCAAATTCTCCATTCACCCCACCATCGATTTCCCCACCGACGAAGACCGCGACAGCGGCATGGGACGCTCCTGGCCTATCCTCTGGGCGGCCTATCGTTGGACCGGCGACCGCAAATACCTGCAGCCGTTTTTCGATGAAGGCATCGCCAGCCTCAAGACGCTCAATGCCGATTCGCTCGACCAACTGCAGATGCGCCCCACCTGGGGCAAGCAGGTTCTCGACACCACCACGCCGCTGTCCACCGATTCCGAATATCTCCACTTCGCCTGGCAGCTCTCCGGCGACCGTCGATTCCTGGAGAATCTCTACGCCAATCAGATGGAGGCCGCCGCTCTGCGCGAGTACATCAACACCGAGGGCAGCCTCTGGATCGACCGCGTGAGCGTTGACCACACCGAACTGCAGCGCGCGCGCCTGGGTGGCGTCGCGTTGAATCGCAATTACTATTACCCCGGCCACGCCGTGAGCTGGACTTTCGACGCCCCCGCCACCGGCGAAAGCGTGGCCATCCTGGTTCCGGAGTCGACCCCCGATCACGTCAAGATCATCGCGTACAATCTCGACCAGCAGCCCGTGAAGGCCCACTTGACGGGTGGCGAAATCGATCCCGGCGTCTGGGAGCTCACCGAAAACGGCGTCACCCGCACCGTCGATTGGGAGCGTGCCGCCGCGCTCGATCTCACCTTACCCCCGCGCGCCGAGAGCACGCTCGAATTGAAACTGCAAACCAAAGGCGTACCCTACTGGTCGCGCCCCGACCTGGGAATCGGCGATGAGGATGTGCATGTCGATGGCGGCAATCTGCGCCTGACCGTCCACAGTCTGGGTGCCGTCGATGCGCCCGCTTCGCGCGTCGTCTTGCGCGACGCCGCTGGCAAGACCGTCGCCACCGCGCCAGTCCCCGCCTTGAAAGCTCCCACCGATCTGGTCCCGAAAACCACCGAAGTGACGATCCCCCTCCCGCCCGGTTGGCACGGAGGCACGGTGACAGTAGAGATGAACGGAGGCGGTGCCGAAATCACGCTGAAGAACAATCGGGTGGAAGTGCGATAGGGACGGCCGGTTGGTAGCGGCCTGCCCGTCGTACAGCGCACCGGCGCGCCACCGGCAACACGGTAGCGCGAACGAAGGGTCATAGGAATGTCTGAGGCATCGAAGGTATCGTTTTCGATCGCTCGCTCTGGCGATAGCGATTCGGCGGTGTCCACAATAGTGCCGCTGGTGGACGGGGTGACGCTGCTCGCTCTGGTCGAATCATTTGAAGCTGCACACTCGTTTGAACCCGCTGGAGGCTATGGGGGCTCGCGCCCGACCTGTTTGATTTCGGCCCTCTCGACCGCTACCTGCTCGGCCAGTTCGCCGACGGTAGTCAGTGGGAGGTGATCGATGGGATTTATCTCCTCGCCTGTGAGTGCGGCGAGGTCGGTTGCTGGCCACTGCAGTGCCAGGTCCACACCACCGATCGGCAAGTCGTCTGGAAGCAATTTACGCAGCCGCATCGTCCTGAGCGAGACTACTCCGGCTTTGGCCCGTTCGTATTTGACGCTAGCCAATACCGGGATGCGGTCGCTCACCTTCAGTCCGATCTTGCGGCGCCAACGGCAGGTGGATGAGTCTTGAAGGGACCGCAGACGAACAATCGGGTGGCGACACGGTAGGGCCGCTGGGCCGAGCGCCAGTTGCTTACGCGCCGCGCTTTCTCTTGCTGCGGCTCAGCCAGGAGGACGGGATCAGCGCGCACCGCATCGTGGCTCCGCCGAGGCCCACCCGTGACACCGGATACACGGGCTGGTGCCGGTGTTTCATGCCGACGAAAAACCGTTGCCGAACTTATAGAGGCCACTCAGGATGAGAGCGGCTCCGCCGCCGGCCACCATCAGGCGATGTTTGAATCGGAATCGAAAGACCTTGGCGGGAGGCTTTGGTTTGTGTCCGCCCACGTGAAATGGCATGCTAGGCTCCGGGGTTTACGGCTGCAAGCTTCAGGCTGGGACGTCCCGCGCAGGTCCCGCTGATACCGGACAGCGGTTGGGTCGCTACGCGTTCCGCACCAGCCGCACAGCCTTCGGTATCTTGAGGCCCAATGTCTGCACCACCGTCAGAACGCGGGCAAAGCTCGCGCTCCCGTACTCGGTAGCCTCATAGCGCTGCACCTGTTGCGGCTTGATTCCCAGGCGGCGTGCGAGGCCCTCCTGTGTCATCCCCGCTGCGATCCGGGCGCGGATGAGAGCTTTCGGCAAGTCCTCGACGCTCTCCAGAGTCACCGTCTTCGTGCCGCCCACCTGGAGCCGTTCGAACTCTTCCACTTGCTCCCGCAGTTCCTCCAACTGAGTTTGAGCTGCCTGGCGTTGAGCGTCCCACAGGCGCGCACTGATGTTCGCGGGACGCTGCTGTTGCGTAAGTTCGACCAGAGCCTCCTCGAAACGACGGACCTGCGCCCTCGTAATGCGATATTGTTTCTCGTTCTTGATCATCGCCGCTTGCTCCCTGCCAGCCGGACCGCCAGAATCCCTTTCGGTGCGCCGGTCCGTTTGTTCACCTGGAAAAAGTCCACGAAGGCCCGCCCGGAGGCGCCCTCTGGCAGTTGCGCCGGAAAGAATTCGCCCAGGAAGCGGCGCTTCTGCGCCTCGCGGCCGCGTGCGAAATCCCAGAACACCGGGTCGAACTGGTCTTCGTCCACGTTCTGCACGTCCCAACACGCGTCGAAATCGCCGGGGCGCTCTTTCCGAGTCACGAAGCTGCCGTTCACATATACCAAACGGCACCCGGCCTTCCGCAGTTGTCGGCAAGCCTGATCGAGCCCCAGCAGCATTCGCTGGCGTAGCGGATTGAAGCCCAGCCGCGCCCGCATTTCCCGCCACGTTTCAAAATGCACTCCAGGCGGAAGGTCGCCATTTTCCTGCCATCCCGGAATCATTGCATCAACATCACGATATCGTTGTATTGGTCGGAGTTGTCAGGGAAACGGAGCCCGCCCTACCGCGGATTCCCCGCCGCGCGCTGCTTCCGCGTCAGAATCTCGCGGACGGCGTAGATCCGCCGGTCCTGGCTCTCGAAGTACGTCCGCATCATCATCTCGCCGATCAACCCCGTGCTGAACATCAACAACCCGGCCAGCAGCAGCAGTCCGCCCGCGATCATCAGCGGACCGTGATCCGCAATGATGTCGTGTCCGAGCAGTTTGTCCACCAGCAGGTAGGCCATGATGCCGCCGCCCAGCGTCGTCCCGATCAGCCCCAGTAAGCCGAAAAAGTGCATCGGCCGCGTGAAGTACTTCAGCAGGAATTTGATGGTCAGGATGTCGAACATCACGCGGAACGTGCGGCTGATCCCGTAATGCGAATCGCCCGCCGCGCGCGGCGTGTTGCGGATCGGCACCTCGGCGATGCGCGCCCCGTAAAAACTGGCCAGCGCCGGAATGAACCGGTGCAACTCGCCGTACAGGTTCACGTCCTTCAGAACTTCCGCGCGATACGCCTTGAACGTGGTGCCGAAATCCCGCAGGTCCACGCCCGACGCCTTGGCCATCAGCCAGTTCGCGATGCGCGAAGGGATCTTGCGCATGATGGCGTTGTCCACGCGGTGCTTGCGCCAGCCGCTGGCAATGTCGAACCCTTCGTCGATCTTCTGCAGCAGCACCGGAATGTCTTCGGGAGCGTGCTGCAAATCCCCGTCCATGGCGATGACCACGTCGCCCTTGGCCTCGTGGAATCCCGCCGAGAGCGCCGCCGTCTGTCCGAAATTCCGCCGCAGCCGGATCACTTTGAGGTGCCCGTCGGTTTCCACCAGGTTCGCCAGCAGATCGAAACTGCGGTCCGTCGACGCATCGTCGATGAATAGGATCTCGTATGGCCGCTGTAACTGCTCCAGAACTGAAGTCAGACGATCGTACAGCGGCAGTATCGAGCGTTCCTCATTGTGAACCGGGATGACAATCGACAGCATGATCGGGAAACCATTAGTTTAGCATTACGGCGGATCTCGTACTATTTGTAACGCTAAAGTCAGGGGGCGACCAACTGTGGTATATGCTACTATCTCTAGGCGTGAGACGTCGCAAACAGGAAAACCGGGCCACGATCGTCGACGTTGCGGCCCTGGCGGGTGTCTCGCTCGGCACCGCATCCAGAGCACTGAACAACCGGCGGGGGGTGGATCCGGTGCTCCGCCTCAAGGTCACTGAGGCGGCCCGCTCGCTGCAGTATGTCCGCGCGGCTAACGCCCGTAAGGCCCTGCGCGAAACCTGTCCCATCATCAGCTTCATCCTCAGCAACCGCGACTTTCTGCACCCCATGCACGCCCGCCTGCTGCTGGGCGCCGAACAATATTGCGAAGAGCGCGGCTACTTTGTGGTGTTCAAGCGCTTCGACTATTCCTCCGACACCGCCATCGCCGATTTCAAGCTGCCCGCACTCCTGCGCGAACACGGCATTGCCGATTGCCTGATTCTGGCCGGAACCAATTATCCCAATCTGCTCGAAGCCACCGAACGCGCCGGCATTCCTTACGTCTACTTCGGCACCAACCTGGTGGGTCCCGCGCCCAATCCCGGTGCCGACCAGGTCCGCTCCAACGAAATGGTGGGCGCCCGCGAAGCTACGCGTTACCTTCTCCGCCTCGGCCATCAGCGCATCTGCTTTATCGGCGACACCTCGCAGCCCTGGTTTGAGCGCCGCTACCGGGCTTATGCCGAAGCCATGGCCGAGGGCGGCGTGGAGCCGCTGGCGCAGACCGTCGGTCTTTCGCCCGACAACTTTTATAATGGCTTCTCCTCCGCCGAAGCCGTCCTGGAGCGCGGCGTCGAGGTCAGCGCCATTTTCGCCGGCTCCGATCACATTGCGCTGGGCGCCTGGGAGCAGTTGCGCCGCCGCGGCCTCCGCGTGCCCGAGGATATCTCCCTGCTCGGCTTCGACGATATCCCCGATGCCCGCATGACCCTCCCGCCCATGACCACCGTCCATGTCCCCTTTCTCGAACTGGGACGCGAACTGGCGCGCATGGCCATTGAGAAAGCTTCCTCGCCGCGCGTTCCGCTGCCCGAAGTGGTTCTCCCCGCGGAACTGGTTCTCCGCGGCACCACCTGGCCGCACCTCGGCAGCCGCCAGACGCCATCCCCGGCGATTCACGTCGCCTGAGACGCGCCTGGCGCCGCCTCATCCGCCGTTAATTTCCGCCCGTAGCAGCCGGCGGCTCCGCCGGCAGCGACACCTTATTCCAGTCCGGCGGCTCCACTCCCAGCAGATAATGCACGAAGTAGTCGTCGCGATAGTGCTGGTTCGCCAGCACGCCCACCCCGTGGTTCTGCCCCGGAATGTACATCATGTCGAAATGCTTGTTGGCCTTCACCAGCGCATTCACCACTTGCAGTGACGACGCCGGATCTACGTTGCTGTCCATCTCGCCGATGATGATCAACGCCCGCCCCTGCAGCTTGTACGCGTTGTCCACGTTCGACGATGCCGCGTATTCCGGTCCCAGCGGCCAGCCCATCCACTGCTCGTTCCACCAGATCTTGTCCATGCGGTTGTCGTGGCAGCCGCTGTTGGTCACCACCACCTTATAGAACTCCGGATGGAACAGCATCCCGCCCATGGAATTCTGCCCGCCCGCCGATGTCCCGAAAATGCCCACGCGGCTGATATCGTACGACGGATATTTCGCCGCCACCGCCTTGTGCCACAAAATGCGATCCGGGAAACCAGCGTCGCCCAGATTCTTCCACGCATAGTCGTGGAACGCCTTCGAGCGATTGCTGGTGCCCATCCCGTCGATATGCACGATGATGAATCCCAACTCGGCCATCGCCTGGTCCGGGTCCACCGCGCTGAACGTCTTGCGCACGAAGGAGCCCTGCGGCCCGGCATAAATGTTCTCGATCACCGGATACTTCTTGTTGGGATCGAAATTCATCGGCCGCGTGATGGTTCCCCAAATGTCCGTCTTGCCGTCGCGCCCCTTGGCCACGAACACCTCGGCAAATTTGAAGCCCGCGGCCACGAGCGCCGAGGCATCGCCCTTTTCCAGGTCCATTACCACTTTCTGGTCTTCGGTGCGCCGCAGTTGCGCCGTCGGCGGCAGGTCCACGCGCTGCCAGCTATCCACGTAATACTTGCGGTCCCGCGAGAACGTCACCGTGTGGTCGCCGTCCGCCTCCGTGAACCGCGTCAGGCCGGTGCCGTCGAAATTGATGCGGCAATACTGCGTGAAATAAGGATCCTGTCCCGGAATCAGGCCGCCCGCGTAGAAATAGATCTGCCGTTTGGCCTCGTCCACGTAGTCCACGTTGCGCACCAGCCAGTCGCCCTTGGTGATCTGGTTCTTCACTCTGCCGGTCACGCCGTCGTACAAATACAGGTGTTCCCAATTGTCCCGTTCCGACGCCCAGATAATCTCCTTGCCGTCGTTCATGTCGTGCCGGTAGCGCCGGCCGGCCGACAGCCCGGGACCCAGCGGGTTGTAATAGAAAAACGTCTTCGTCACTTCGTCGATCAGTGTGCGCGCCTTACCCGTTTGCGCATCCACTTCGATCACGCGGTAGATCATGTGCCCGCGCTGGTTGTATTCGAAGGTGAATCCGCGCCCGTCCTTCCACCACACCGCCCGCGTGATATCGTACGCCACCGGGAACAGCGCGTGGTCGATCTCCGTTTCCTTCTTCGTATCCACGTCGAACAGCGCCGGATAGGCAATCGGCCGCGCATCGCCCGGCTTCTGATAGAAGATGGACGAGTGTTTCGGCTGCACCTGATCCGCCGGCGACGACTCGATATAGTGCACCTGGTGGTCATACCCCGGCCGCGTGTGATACGCCACCAGCTTCTTGGAGTCCGGCGACCACGCCACCGATCCCAGCGTGTAGGCGTTCCCGTCCGATCCGTCGAAGCTCAGCGGCGTGGCCGGATCCGTGGACCCGGTCTTCCGCAGAAAGACATTGTAATTCTCGATCAGCGCGTCCCACTTGCCGTCGAATGAGCTGCAGACCGGCGTCTCGGCCGCCGCCGCCGCCGCGCCGCCCCCGCCGCCACCGCCGCGCCCGCCGCGGCCTCCGCGACCCTGTCCCGCCGCCGCTGCCCGCACCGCGCAGGGCGGTTGCTCCTGCCCGCGTCCGCGCCCGCCCGGCCCCGCGCCCTGTTGCGGCGAGGGGAACGGATATTCGATGCCGTCCCGCACATCGGCCTGCGGCATTTCCGTAGTCGACGGATCGTCGGGATCGAGCGTCGCGTCTTCCGGCGAGCCGCCGCGTCCGCGCCCGCCCGCAGCAGCCGCCGGAATCGCCGCGCCCTTGGTGCAGGCATAGTCCGCCAGCGTGCACTTGTACAGAAAGCCCGACGCCCCGAATTCGATGGCTTGCTCGTTCTCCGTAAAGGTTAAGGCGCCCGCCGCCGGAGCGCCGCCGCGTCCCGCCGCACCACCGCCGCCGCCGCGTCCGCCCGCCGGCGGGGCAAAGGGCAGCGCCAGCGCCGTATAGTGGCCGCCCGACGCCGTGTTGATCGCCGCCGCCAGTTTCTCGTGGTCGAAAGCCGGCTTCTTGGCCGCCGTCACCGCGTCCACCAGCACGAATTCCGTCCCGCCCTTCACCGACCGGGTGTACCAGAAATGATCGGTCTCGCCGATCCAGTTGGGCGTTCCCGCCACGTTGACCACCAGGCCGCGGGCCTTCGCCTGCAAGCCTTGTCCGCGTTTGTAATCTTCCAGAGTCCCCTGCGCGTGCAGCAGCGCGGGTCCTAGGATCATCGTGAAAAGGGCTGCGGCCAGCACTGGCCGGGCAGCATTTCGTCGAACGGCGAGTCTCATACGTCCTCCTGCGAGATTTCTGCAGATGATATCACAATTGCTGCAAGCGCTTTCAGCGATTATCGATAATCTGGGATTCGTGCGATCCTGAATTTTCATGTCCTCGCAAGGTCCCACGCGCCGCGACCTGTTGAAAGCCGGCGGCGTTCTCCTCACCGCGCAGTTGTCCGCCCAACAGCCGCCGGCCCCTGAATTCGCCTATGTCGGCTGCTTCACCAGCGAGCAGCGCTACGCCCGCGGTGACGGCATCCACGTCTATCGCGTCGATCCCGCCACCGCCGCGTGGACCCACGTGCAGCACCTGGGCGACCTGGTCAATCCGTCGCTGCTCGTTCTGCGCCGCGACCGCCGATTCCTCTATACCGTCCACGGCGACGAGACCTTTGCCACCGCATTCTCCGTCGATCGCCAGACCGGCCAGCTCGCCGTCCTGAATCGCGGCGAAACCGGCGGCCGCAACGGCGTATTCCTGGCCCTCGATCCCGCCGGCCGCTTCCTGGTCGTCGCTAATTACGGAACCGGATCCGTCTCCGTCCTGCCCGTGCGCCCCGATGGCTCGCTCACCGACGCCGCGCAGGTCATCGCCCTACCCGGCCAGCCCGGACCGCACCGCGTGGAGCAGGCCGCGTCGCACCCCCACGACATTGTCTTCGACCCCTCCGGTCGTTTCGTGGTGGTGATGGACAAGGGCCTCGATCGCATTTTCGTCTTCGTCTTCGATCCCGCCACCGGCAAGCTGACGCCCACCGCTCAAGGCTCCGTCGTCGCGCGCTCCGGCTCCGGCCCCCGCCATGCCGCCTTCCATCCCACCCTGCCGATTCTTTGGGTGCTCAACGAAATCGGCAGCACCGTAGTCACCTATTATTGGGAAGCTGAACGCGGCCATCTCCGTCCCGCGCAAATTCTGCCCGCGCTCCCCGCCGACTACACCGGCGAGAACACCAGCGCCGAAATCGTGGTCTCCGCAGACGGCCGTTTCGTCTATTGCTCCAACCGCGGCCACGACAGCGTGGCCGTC